>Ga0209256_1000097_pt1 | contig 204513 bp, 189 predicted proteins | sample AraplaCol_mCL_r2_2_FD_184270 | JGI IMG/M metagenome (GOLD analysis project Ga0209256, IMG submission 184270) | Arabidopsis root microbial communities from North Carolina, USA - plate scrape MF_Col_mCL_r2 (SPAdes) (version 3) | ecosystem: Host-associated > Plants > Roots > Endosphere | place... | reverse complement strand
GGGCTGGCGGCGGGCACGGCCCGAACCGTCAGCAGCATGAAAGCCACCAGCAAGACCGCCTGCAGCGCCAGGACCAGGACCTGGCAGGGCTGGCCCCGAGCGTCGCGCCAGCGGATCAGGGCGTAGGTGGCGGCGGCCGAGGCGACGAACACCGGCAGCGCCAGCAGCTTGGTCGCCAAGCCGCCGGCGTCGCCGGCGAGGCCGACGCCCAGCATGACGATATTGCCTGTGGCGTGGGCCACGAACAGCCCAAACAGCAGCACGAAGCCGACCACGTCGACATAGCCGCCAACGAAGGCCATCCCCATGCCGGTGATGTCGGTCAGCCGGCTGTGCCGGGGCGGCGGGTTCGAAGTCATGCGGGGCGCTCTTTCTCGATCAAGACCGCCGCGATCATCAGGCCGCCGATCAGGCCGATATGCTCCAGGAAGGTGTTCAGAGCGTGGAAGCGCTCCACCGGCTCGGCGACGGTCCAGTAGGGATGGGCGATCAGGGTGGCCAGGGCCGTGAAGACGCCAAGCGCTCCCGCGGCCAGCCAGCCCAGCCGGCCCAGGATCAGCAGCGCCGAGCCGCCAAGCTGGACGACAATGGTCGCGGTCACGACCAGGCCGGCCGGTTCGAGCCCGAAGTGGGCGGCCTCGCCCAGGGCGTCCTGCAGGTGAGCCAGCTTGTAGAGACCGGAGAACCAGTAGGGCAGGGTGAGGATCGCGCGCGCTAGCGGCCCGAAGGCCGGGGCGCGCAACAGGGCGGCGATGGGCTGGGGCGTGGCCATGGTCACACCGCCCAGCAGCCGCAGCCCATCGCGCCCCAGAACGAGCGCGTATCCGATGTCGGGGCCTCCCGCACGTAGGCGGCGGCGTGATCGTGGCCATGGACGTTGCAGCGGCTCGCGCAGCCGCAGGCGCTGGCCAGCGCCCGAGCGTGGCCTCGCGAGCGGTCCTGATAGCCGCCGAACGTGCGCACCGGCGACCAGTCGGGCATGGGCGGGGGCAGGGCGGGAGCCAGCTTGGAGAAGTCGCCTTCGCCATGGACCACCTTGCCGCCCAGCAGGGTCAGCACCGACGACAGGTGGGGGATCTGGTCCTCGGGCACGGTCATGTAGTCGTCGGCGAGCACCGCCAGGTCGGCCAGTTGTCCGACGGCGATCTGGCCCTTCTTGCCTTCCTCGTTCGAGAACCAGGTGTTGGCGGTGGTCCACAGGCGCAGGGCCTCCTCGCGATCGACGCGGTTGGCCGGCGGATAGAGACGCGCGCCGCCGACCGTCTTGCCGGTCACCAGCCAGTTCAGCGAGACCCACGGATTGTAGCTGGCCACCCGGGTGGCGTCGGTGCCCGCGCCGACCGGGATGCCGGCCCGCAGCATCCTGCCGATCGGCGGCGTGGCCTCGGCGGCCTTGGCCCCGTAGCGGTCGATGAAGTCCTCGCCCTGATAGGCCATCCGATGCTGTACGGCGATCCCGCCGCCCAAGGCCGCGATCCGGTCGATGTTGCGGTCGCTGATGGTCTCGGCGTGGTCGAAGAACCAGTGCAGGCCGTCGAACGGCATGTCGCGGTTGACCTTCTCGTAGACGTCCAGCGCCCGCGAGATGGTCTCGTCATAGGTGGCGTGCAGCCGCCAGGGCCAGCGGTTCTCGACCAGGTGGCGGATCACCGGCTCCAGGTCGCCTTCCATGTTCGGCGGCATTTCGGGCCGCTCGACGCGGAAGTCCTCGAAGTCGGCGGCGCTGTAGACCAGCATCTCGCCCGCGCCGTTGTGGCGGTACTTGTCGTCGCCCTGGCCGGGTTTGACCTGCCTGGACCAGCTCTGGAAATCGGCCAGCTCGGCCTTCGGCTTCTGGGTGAACAGGTTGTAGCTGATGCGCAGGGTCAGCTCGTCGTCGATGTGAAGCTTTTCGATGATCGCGTAGTCGTCGGGATAGTTCTGGAAGCCGCCGCCGGCGTCGATCACGCCGGTCACGCCCAGGCGGTTGAGCTCGCGCATGAAGTGGCGGGTGGAGTTGAGCTGGTATTCCGGCGGCAGCTTGGGGCCCTTGGCCAGGGTGGCGTACAGGATCGCCGCGTTCGGCCGGGCCAGCAGCAGTCCGGTCGGCTCGCCGGAGGCGTCGCGCTGGATCTCGCCGCCCGGCGGATCGGGCGTGTCCTTGGTGTAGCCTACGGCGCGCAGGGCGGCGCGGTTGAGCAGGGCCCGGTCGTAGAGGTGAAGGATGAACACCGGCGTCTCGGGCGCGGCGGCGTTGATCTCGTCCAGGGTCGGCAGGCGCTTTTCGGCGAACTGGTGCTCGGTGAAGCCGCCGATCACGCGCACCCATTGGGGCGGCGGGGTGTTGGCGGCCTGCTTCCTCAGCATGGCCATGGCGTCGGCCAGGGTCGGCACGCCGTCCCAGCGCAGCTCCATGTTGTAGTTCAGCCCGCCGCGGATGATGTGCGTGTGGCTGTCGATCAGGCCGGGAATGACGCGACGGCCGGCCAGGTCGATGATCGTCGGGTTCGGGCCGGCGGCGGCGCGCACCTCTTGCTCCTCGCCGACGGCGGCGAACCGCCCGTCGCGGACCAGAACGGCGTCGGCGCGCGGATTGCTCCGATCCAGGGTCGTGAACTTGCCGTTGACGAGCAGCAGGTCGGCGGAAGCAGGCATGGGGCGGGTACTCCGGCAATCGGCGAATACGGAACTGGGTAGCAGGGCCGCGCCCAACGCGAGCGCGCGGCGACGGCTGAGCGAGGTCACGCGCGTTCCTCGGGTTTTGTCGCCACGGCCTGCGGGCCCAACACATGGCCGGCGCGGTCGGGCGTCTTCAGATAGGCCACGACCGGCGCCTTGGTCATCAGCCGCTTGGCGACCGGGACCACGTGTTCGCCCAGCAGCATGCCCAGCAAACCCAGAAGGGCGATGGCCGGCGGGGCGGGGGAGCGTACGCCGAGCAGGGAATAGATCACCCCGACCAGGAGGCCGACGCCGATCGACAGCAGATAGGGTTTCATCGCGAGGCTCCAGGCGGCTTACGCCAACACTAGACCGGCTGTTTTCGCGGCGGCTTGAAGGGATCGTAGGTGACGTGACCCGCCGCGACATCTCGGGACCGGAGATCAACTCTGGGGTTTGACTGACCTTTACCCCGCTTAACGACAGTGCGGCGCGCATTTCCAGTAGTCTGCGGGACGACATCAATCCCCGTGGAGACGGCTCATGCGCCAGCTGGAAACGGGCTCGACCCCAGGCTTCCTGCTCGTGCCGGCGAACGCGCCGGACCGAGTGGCCTTCATGCCCCTAGGGCGCGAGCTCACGCCGCCGCACGCCGGGCTCGCCGGTCATGATTGGCGCGGCGAGGCGCCCGGCGCTCCTTCTTCGGGGCCAGGACTGGGACTGCTGCCCTGGCAGGCCAAGCGCGTTCGCGACTACGTCGACACCAGCCTGCACAGCCGCATCTCGCTGGGCATGGCGGCTACTCAGGCGCGCCTCAGTCCCGGCTATTTCTCGCGGTGCTTTCGCCGCTCATTCGGGGTCACGTTCTCGCGGTTCGTGGCCAGCCGGCGTGTCGAGCGGGCGCAGGATCTGATGACCAGGAGTACGGAGACGCTCTGTCAGGTCGCCCAGACCTGCGGCTTCGCCGATCAGGCGCATTTCTCGCGCACCTTCGGCGGTCTCGTGGGGTGCTCGCCGTCGCAATGGCGACGCCAGTTCGCCCCGCCCGGCGCGCGGATCGAGATCTGAGGTCGTTCGCGGCGGCGCGGCCCTTCTGTTGTGTTTCCAGGAGTAACGATCATGACCACCTTCAGCTGGACCCGCCGGCGCGCCTTGACGTGCGGGGCGGGCGTCCTGGGCATGAGCCTGACCGCCTCTGCCGGCGCGGCCTTCGCCACGACGCCCCAGTCAGAGGGCTACGCCGACGTGCCGGGAGGCCGGATCTATTGGCGAAAATTCGGCTCGGGCGGCAAGACGCCGTTGCTGACGCTGCACGGGGGGCCCGGCGCGTCGCACAACTATCTGCTTCCGCTGCAGGCCCTGGCCGACGAGCGGCCCGTCATCCTTTACGATCAGCTAGGTTGCGGGCGCGCCGACGCGCCTGAAGACGACGCCGCCTACTCCATCCAGCGCTCGGTCGACGAGGTGGACGCCGTCCGCACCGCCCTCGGCCTCGACCGGGTGGTGCTGCTCGGCCATTCATGGGGCGCGCTGCTGGCCGTAGAATATCTTTGCCAGGGACGGGGCAGGGGTGTCGATCGCCTGATCCTCAGCGGAGCCATGGCCAGCATTCCCCAGGTCGTGGCCGGCTTCCAGCGACTGTTCGCCTCCATGCCGAACGGCTGGGGCGACAAGATCCGCACCCTGGAAAAGGCCGGCAAGGCGGGAACGCCCGAGTACGCCGAGCTCGTGCAGAAGTTCTACGACACCTTCGTCCTGCGCGTCCCGCCAAGCCCCGAGGTGCTGGCCGCGTTTGACGCCCTGTCCAAGTCTCCGGCCTATCGCGTGCTCAACGGCCCGAACGAGTTCACCATCGTCGGCAAGATCAAGGACTGGGATCGGCGCAAGGATCTCAAGGCGATCACCCAGAAGACCCTGATCACCACCGGCGAGTTCGACGAGGTCACCCTCGACTGCCACCAGACCCTGCGAGACGGCATCGCCGGCAAGGCGCGGTTGGCCGTGATGACGGGGTGTTCGCACCTGACCATGAACGAGAAGCCGGCGCAGTATAACGCTCTGCTGCGCGCCTTCCTGAACGAGGCCTAGGCTGTCGCCGGCGGCGGGGCGACCCGTCGCCGGCGATGCTGGCCCGAGCCAGCTCAGAGTTCCGGGCTCGCCTCGGCCTTGGCCAGGCGGTCGGCCATCCGCACCAGGTCGGCCACCGTGTCGGCCTCCATCTTTCGCATCACCTGGCTGCGATGAAGCTTGACGGTGGCTTCGGTGATCGCGGCGCGTTCAGCGATCTGCTTGTTCAGCAGGCCCGCGGCCACGAGACCGAAGACCTGCCGTTCCCGCTCGGACAGGGTGGCGTATCGGGCGTGGAGCACCTGATCGCGCGCCAGCTCGGCGCGGCGCTGCTGGTCCTTGGCCAGGGCCCGGTTGACGGCTTCTAGAAGGTCCTGCTCGCGCACTGGCTTGGTCAGCACGTCGATCGCGCCGGCTTTCATCGCGCGCACGGCCATCTGCACATCGACATGGCCGCTGATCAGCACGACCGAATGCGCCACGCCGCTCCGGGCCAGGGCCTCCTGAAACTCCAGGCCGCTCCGGCCGGGCAGGCGAATGTCCAGGACAAGGCAGCCCGCCCGGTCCAGCTGGCCGGCGTCCAGACATTCCTGCACCGATCCATAGATCTCCGTAACCAGGCCCACCGACTGGAAAAGACCCCGCAACGCTTCGCGCACGCTCTCGTCGTCGTCGATGACGACAACGATGGCGTCGCTTTCCCTAGCACTTGGAAACATGGACGCCGTATCCTTCCGCCAGGGGCAGGGTAAAACTGAAGACGCTGCCACGCGTCCCGTTACTGGCCGACCAGATCTCGCCCCCATGGGCTTCGATGATCGAGCGGCAGATGGAAAGCCCCATGCCGATACCCTCGGCCTTGGTGCTGAAGAAGGCCTCGAACAGTCGATCGGGATCGCCCGACCCGAGGCCGGGCCCGGTGTCCGCCACGCTCACCTGCGCCCGGCGATCCTTGGCTTCGGCGCGAATGATCAGGTGGCGCGGGCTTGTGTCGTCGGCGCCCGCCATAGCCTCGATCGCGTTCATCACCAAGTTGAGAACCACTTGCTGCAGCTGGGTGATGTCGCCCAGGATGACGATGGTGTTGTCATCAAGCTGGGTCCTGGCGACGACGCCTCGGCGCTGAAGCTCGCCCTGCAGAAGGTCCAGGACCACCTGGATGACCTGGCCCAGACGCACGGGCTCCATGCGTGGCTGGGACTTGCGCGCCAGGTCACGCAGGCTGGTGATGATGTCGCCGGCCCTATGGCCGTCCCGGACGATGCGCTCGGCGGCCTGCCGGGCCATGGCGAGATCCGGCTGATCGGCGTTCATCCAGCGCAGGCAGGCCCCGGCGTTGGTCACGATCGCCATCAGCGGCTGATTGACTTCATGGGCGATCGACACCGCCAGTTCGCCCATGGTGGTCATGCGCGTGATGTGGGCGAGCTGGTTCTGGCTCTCGCGCAGGTCTTCCACCGCGCGCTTGCGATTTTCGATGTCGACATTGACCCCGAACCATTGGGTCAGGTTTCCATTCTCGTCGAAGAACGGACAGGCTCGGATCAGGAACCAGCGATACTCGCCATCGGCCCGACGAAGCCGGAGTTCGGCTTCCCCCGGAATGCCCGACGCTATGATCTCGCCCCAGAGCTCCATGATCGAGGGGCGGTCGTCGGGGTGGATGTAGTCGGCGAAACCGAAGCCCAGGACGTCCTCGAGCCGCGCCCCCGCATAGTCCAGATACTGCTGGCTCCAGAACGTCGTGGCGCCCTTGGCGTCGGACGACCAGGTCAGTCCGGGGATGGACGAGACGATCTGCTGGAGATGCCGTTCGCTGTCTCGCAAGGCCGCTTCGCTGTCCTTGAGCGCGTCTTGGGCCAGCTTCCTGTCCTCGATGTCGATGTTGACGCCGAACCACTCGGTGAGATGGCCGGCGTCGTCGAAGGAGGGGCTCGCGCGGAACAGCATCCAGCGATAGCTGCCGTCGGCCCGTCGCAAGCGCGCCTCGTGCTCGGCGGCGCGGCCGGCGGCGATCGAAGCTCGCCACGCCGCCAGGAGTTCGACGGCGTCTTCCGGATGGATGGCCTGTTCCCAGGCGCCTGTCAGCGCCTGCTCGGCCTCCAGGCCGATGTAGTCCAGATACTGCTGGCTCAGGAACGTGATGGTTCCCACCGCGTCAGCCGACCAGACCAGGCCCGGCACCGCGTTGATGATATGCGCCAGCCGACGTTCGTTGTGGCGGAGCGCGGCCTCGCTGGCCCGCGCGGCCTCCTCGGCCCGCTTTCGATCCTCGATATCGACGACGATGCCGTACCATTTGAGAACGTTTCCCTGGGCGTCCAGCAACGGGTTCTGCCGAAACGCGAACCATCTGTATTCGCCATCTCGGCCCCTCATGCGGCCTTCGACCTCCGTGGGCCGCTTGGAGCCGACGACCTCGTTCCAGGTGGAGCGCAGATGCTCCAGGTCTTCGGGGTGAAAGAGCCGATAGAAGCCGTCGCCCTCGATCTCTTCAAAGGCGACGCCCGCGAAATCCAGGAAGGGCTGGTTCCACGAATCCAGCATGCCGTCGGGTTTCGTCGACCAGACCATCGCGGGGATGGTGCTGATCGTGAGGCTCAGCGCCTGCTCGCTTTGCCTCAAGGCCGCCTCGCTGGCCTTGAGCGCCTCTTCGGTGCGCTTGAGGTCTTCGATGTCGAGGTCGACGCCGAACCACCGCAGGGTCCCGCTCGCATCGGCGAACTTCTGTCCCGCGAAGTAGAACCAACGATAGGCGCCGTCGAACCTGCGGATGCGGGCCTGTGCGAGCGAGGAGTCCTTGTCCTGGGCGTCGCGCCAGGCGGTCATCAGGCCGTCCACGTCGTCGGGATGGATGACGTCGGCGAAGCCGAAATCCAGGATCCTGTCCGCCGGAAGGCCGACATAGTCCAGGTACCTCTGGTTCACGAAATCAGCGCTTCCGCCTTCCTTGGCGGACCAGACCAGGACCGGCAGGGAATCCAGGATCAGGCTGACATTGCGTTCGCTGGCCACCAAGGCGGCTTCGGCGCGCTTGCGGTCCTCGATGTCCAGGTTCACGCCGTACCAGCGAACGACTTCTCCCTCGGCGTTGAGCAGCGGGCTGCAGCGGAAGATCAGCCACCGATACTCACCGTCGGCGCGCCGAACCCGGCCTTCGATATCGCCGCCCGTCCTCGTGGCCATCATCTGGGCCCACTCGTCCAGCATGCGATCCAGATCGTCGGGGTGAAACGGCTCGAGGTATCCCGTACCGAGAAGGTCCTCGACAGGCTTTCCGATGAAGTCGACAAATTGCTTGTTGAAGGTGTCGGCATATCCCTCGGCGGTCGTCGACCAGGCCATGCCGGGGATCGTGTCGATCATGACGCTCAAGGCGCGCTCGCTTTCGCGAAGCGCGGCCTCGCTCTCGCGCAGGGCGTTCTCGGTCCGCATCAGATCGTCGATATCGACGTTGCATCCGAACCAGCGCACCACGCCGTTGGCGTCGGTCAACTTGCGGCCGGCGAAATAGAACCAGCGGTACTGGCCGTCCGCGCCGCGGATGCGCCCCTTGAGCGCGGTCTGATCGCTGTGGGCGATATCCCGCGTCCAGATCTCCATCATGCCCGGGACATCGTCCGGGTGGTAGAGATCCAGGAAACCCCATTCCAGGATCTTGTCGGCGGGCTCGCCGACATACTCGCGCCAGCTCTGATTGATGAAGTCGGCGCTGCCGTCGGGCCGGGCCGACCAGACCAGCACGGGCAGGGAATTGACGATCAGGTCGAGGTTCTGCTCGCTGGCGAGAAGGGCGGCCTGGGCTTCTTCGAGCGCGGTTTCGGCGCGCTTGCGGTCCTCGATGTCGGTGCCGACGCCGTACCACTTGATGACGTCGCCTTCGGCGTCGAACAGCGGGTTCTGTCGCAGGACGAACCAGCGATACTCCCCGTCGGCGCGGCGCATCCGGCACTCGACGGGGCGCGGGCGCTTGGTGGCCATGATGTCCTGCCAGGCGGCCAGGAGATGGGCCGTGTCGTCAGGGTGGAAGATCGGCCAGAAGCCCTGGCCGCTGATCTCCTCGGCCGTCCAGCCGACATAGTCGACGAAGTTCTGGTTGCAGAAGTCGATCAGCCCGTCCGGCGTCGTCGACCATGCCATGGCCGGGATGGTGTTGATCGTCAGGTGAAGGCGCCATTCGCTTTCCGCGAGCGCTTGGGCCGAGATCGGCTTTTCGCGCGGGTCCTGCGGCGGTTGGCGATCGCTCAGTTCACGCATCTCGCGGCAGGCCAGGCTGGTCTGGGCCGCGGCGATCTTGAATTTCGATTGCTCCAGGGCGTCGGGGAAGCCGGCCCTGCGGACGCCCGCGACGATCTCGCCAAGGCTGGCGGTCACGCCCAATGGGAAGCGAGCCACCGACAAGGGCGCGCCCGCGATCGTCAGCGTGGCCGCTGGCGCCGCGCCGACGGCGTCCGGATCCAGGGCGGCGCGGATGTCCTCTGTCGAAGCGACCGCGCCGAAATCCGTCCCGACGCGCAGGAAGACGTGGGTGGTGTCGCTGAACCTCAATCCGACAAAATCCAGGGCCAGCATGTCGAGCAAGGTCTCGAGCACGCTTTCGGCGATGGAGGTCGGGTCCAGGCCTTTCCAGGCGTCGGCCAGGCTTGCAAGCCGCTCCATGTCGCGGTGGAGCGACTCCGGATGATGATTGTCGGCTGCCTGAGGCATGACGTGCGGAGGTGCCAAAAGGAGCCCTTTGCCTTCAACTCTCCGGCGGCGCGAGCCTAACGCGATCGAAGGGCGGCTTCCACCTCAACCAAGGTCTAGTCGCGATCGACCATTGGCTAGTCGAGCCCGCGACTTTCGCGTGGGCGCGAGGGGCGGATATTGCCGCGCGGTGGACGTCTCAGCCCACGGCGACGGGTAAACGCGCTGTCCGCGAGGGCGCCAACCCCGGTGGCGCGACCTAGCCGAAGGTCGAGCAAGGATCGCCGTCCGGCTAGCGTAGCGCGACCTTGGGTGAATTGAAGCCCTACTATCGAGAGCGGTACCTTTGACGCGCAACACGAGGAGGGTGGCGTGTCGAACCATTCGAATTCCGCCCGCCATCCAGGAGACGCACGCCGTATGGGCCGGGAGCCCAGGGAGCGGTCCGCATGAACCCCGCACCGAGCTTCGCCTTCGGGCCCTATCTTTTCATCCCGAGCCGCCAACTGCTGCTCAATGCCGGCAAGGCCGTCCGTGTCGGCGGCCGGGCCCTCGACCTGCTGATGGCCCTGGTCAACCGGCCAGGAGAACTGCTGTCCAAGCAGCAGCTCATGGCGGAGGCCTGGCCGACCACAACGGTGGTGGAGGGCAATCTGAAGGTTCACATCGCGGCTCTGCGCCGGGCGCTCGAGGACGACGTGGATTCGGCGAGGTACATCGCCACGGTTATCGGTCGCGGCTATCGTTTCGTCGCGCCGGTCGAGGCCGGGGAAGCGCCGGCGACCATCGCTGAGGGCCCAAAGGTCGAGGCTGTGCGAGGGGCGGTCGAACTCGCGCCGGCCACGCCCTCGACCGGCGGCTTCGAGGAGGCGGTCGCGTTGCTGGCCAAGGCCATGGGCTCTGTGATCGTCGATCTTCCCACCGGGTCTTTCGAGGATAACGCCCAGCCCGTGACGCGTCGGGTTCTGTTCATCGAGCTGACGGCGCGGGACGAGGCCCTGATCGAGGATCTTTTCACCCGGCGCTTGAGCGCAATATCCGCGACGCGGTGAGCGCCGCGGATAGCCGGCGGGGTACTTGCGTCGCTACTTAGCGACTTTGCGGTCCAGGAAGTCGCGGATCAGCGGCGCCATCTCGCTCAGCCGGTCCTCGAGAGCGAAGTGGCCCGAGTCGAGGATGTGGATCTCGGCCTTGGGCAGGTCTCGCAGGTAAGGATGCGCGCCTTCCTCGGGGAAGATCTTGTCGTTCTTGCCCCAGACGATCAGCGTCGGCGGTTGGCGATCGCGGAAGAACTTCTGGAAGTCAGGATAGAACGGGACGTTGGAGCCGTAGTCGCCCAGCATGTCCAACTGGACGTCGCGGTTGCCGGGACGGTCCAGCAGCGCCTGGTCGTGGACCCAGTTGTCGGGGCTGATGCGCGATACGTCGCCCATGCCGTCGGTGTATTGGAACCTGGTGATGTCCAGGGTGACGAGGCTGTTGAGGGCGTCGCGGTTCTTCTGCGAGCGGTCCTTCCAGTAGACCTTGATCGGGTCCCAGAACGGCGACTGCAGGCCTTCGTCATAGGCGTTGCCGTTCTGGACGATCAGGCCGCTGACCCGCTCGGGATGCTTCAGCGCCAGGCGGTAGCCGATGGGCGCGCCGTAATCCATGACGTACATCGTGTAGCGCTTGGCCCCCAGCTGGGTGACCAGCTTGTCGACGACGTCTGCCTGGTGGGCGAAGGTGTACGAGAACTTGGTGTGTTCCGGGGCGTCGCTTTGGCCATAGCCCGGATAGTCCGGGGCGATGACCCGGTACTTGTCTGCCAGCAGCGGGATCAGATTGCGGAACATGTGCGACGAGGTCGGGAATCCGTGGAGCAGCAGCACCACCGGCCCGTCCGCCGGCCCGGCCTCGCGGTAGAACACCTTCACGCCGTCGATGGAGGCGGTCCGGTAGTGGATGACCGGCGGAGCCGGGCGGGCCGCGGCGGCCTTCGGGGCGGGGGCGGCCAGGGCGTGGGGCGCGGTCGCCAGGGTCGCCGAGGAAAGCGTGGCGACGGCCAGCGCCAGGGACGTGAGCAGTCGTGTCATCGAAGTCTCCTAGTTGTTCGGGGAAAGAGCCTCCCCGCGCCGTGGGACGCGGCGAGATCGTCGGGCGGCGCGACTACTTGGCGTCGTCGGCCGCCATCGCGATGAAGTCGGCGACGTAGCCGGGCTTGGAGAGCATCACGGCGTGGCTGCTGGAGGTTTCGACCAGCGTGGCCTTGGCCCTCATCGCCATCGCGCGCTGGGCGGCGGGCGGGATCATCAGGTCCTGGGTCGTCAGCAGGTAATAGGAGGGCTTGGCCTTCCAGGCCGGGGCGGTGATCTTGGCCCCCACCGCGCCCAGGCCCCACGGAACCTGGGAGGCGGCCATGAAGTGGGTGGTCGCCGGGTCGACGTCGGCGGCGAAAGCCGAGGCGAACTTGGCGGGGTCGACCTGGATGAAGCCGTCCTTGGGCGGCAGAAGGGGCGCGGGCGGCGCGCCCGGAACGGGCGTCGTCGCCAGCTGAAGGACGGACTCGCCGGCGTCAGGGGCGAAGGCGGCCAGATAGACCAGGCTTTTCACCTTGGGATCGGCGCCGGCTTCGGTGATCACCGCGCCGCCGTACGAGTGACCGACCAGGATCACCGGATGCCGGGCCTGCGCGATGACCTGCCGAGCCGCGGCGGCGTCGCCTTCAAGCGTGATGGTCGGGTTCTGGACGATCAGGACCTCGAAGCCCTTCTTCGAGAGCAACTCGTACACGGAGCGCCAGCCCGAGGCGTCGACGAAGGCGCCATGGACCAGGACAATGGACACTGGCTTTTCGGCGGCGAAGGTCGCGCCCATGGGCGCGGCGGCGGCGATGGCCGCGATCATTCCAGCTACGGCGCGTTTCATCGTGTTCTCCGTGGGGACCAACCCCGGGTGGTGTCGGTCGGTATGGGTAGTCCCCAGGGAGATCGATGTAGTGTTATGTCTGGTAAAGTTGGGTCAAGTTCGGAAAACCGCGATCTATGATCTGATCAAATGACCGAATAAGTCGGCAAACAGGTGAGAAAGTTCGATCTGATCAATTCTATATTGGATATATACAAGATTTCACGAGGGTTCTCTGGTTCGTTCCGCGGCGGCTGAGGATGTTCGATCTGTGCGGACGTTCTCGGGAGCTGACCGCGGAGCGGACAATGCGAGGAATCCAATGACGATGTCGTCGAAGCAAAAATCGAGCGTCCTGCCCACCGGTGGGGGCGCGGCTCTCCTGGATCCCGCCGACGCGGTGATCCTGCTGCTGGACCACCAGTCGGGTCTGTTTCAGACGGTCAAGGACATCTCCGTGGCCGACCTTCGGCGGAATGTCGAAATGGTCGCCCGGCTCGCGACCCTGCTGAACATCCCGGTGATCACGACCGCGTCCGAGCCGGCCGGCACGAACGGCCCGCTGATGCCCGAGATCCACGAACTGGCGCCGCACGCGGTCTACGTGCCGCGCAAGGGTGAAGTGAACGCCTGGGACAACGGCGACTTCGTCGATCAGGTTCGGTCCACGGGTCGCAAGACCCTGATCATGGCGGGCGTCTGGACCAGCGTCTGCGTGATGTTCCCGGCCCTGGACGCCATTGTGGCCGGTTATGAGGTCTATGCGGTGGTCGACGCTTCGGGCGATCCCAGCGAGATGGCCTCGCGCACCAGCCTGGCGCGTTTCGTCCAGGGCGGGGTCAAGCCGACCTCGACCAACGCTCTGCTGAGCGAGCTGCACCGCACCTGGGCGCGCCCGGAAGCCGCGGAACTGGCCAAGCTCTACGGCCTGGCGGCGCCCAACTACGCCGCGGTCATGGAAAGCTTCCAGAAGGCCCAGGCGGTGGCGAGGGCCGGCGCCTAGTCCGCCGGTCCTGGTCGAGGTCCCCCTTGGCCAGGGCCGTCTCGGCGCTCTTCAAACCCGGAGGCCCTGATGCCGCCAGATCCCGTCCTGCCCGAGATCGCTCTGCGTCGCGCCGAGGTGGGCGACGTCTCGATCTTCTATCGCGAAGCCGGTGATCGGGCGCGTCCGACCATCATGCTGCTCCACGGCTTTCCGACCTCGTCGCACCAGTTCCGCAACCTGATCCCGCGCCTGGCGGACCGCTACCACGTGGTCGCGCCCGACCTGCCGGGCTTCGGCTTCACGACCGCGCCGGAAGGCTTCGACTACAGCTTCGCGCGGCTGGCCGATGCGATGGCCGCCTTCACCGACGCGATCGGGCTGGAGCGCTACGCGATCTACATCTTCGACTACGGCGCGCCGGTAGGGCTACGGCTGGCCTTGGCCCGACCCGGCGCGGTCACCGCCATCGTCTCCCAGAACGGCAACGCTTACGAGGAAGGGCTCAGCGACGGCTGGGGGCCGACCCGCGCCTTTTGGGCCGATCCTTCGCCAGCCAATCGCGAAGCGATGCGCGCCATGCTGACCCTGGAGACCACGCGCTGGCAGTACACCCACGGCGCGCCCGATGAGACCCAGGTGGCGCCCGAGGCCTACTGGCTGGACTACGCCCTGATGTCGCGGCCGGGCAATGAGGATATCCAACTGGCGCTGATCGCCGACTACGCGAGCAATGTCGCGCTCTATCCCCGGATCCACGCGTACTTTCGCGAGCGCCTGCCGCCGCTCCTGGCGGTCTGGGGCGCTAACGATCCCTTCTTCCTGCCGGCCGGGGCGGAGGCGTTTCGCCGCGACCTGCCGAACGCCGAGGTGCATTTCCTCGACGCCGGGCATTTCGCGCTGGAGACGCATGGAAGAGAGATCGCCGACCGCATACGGGATTTTCTGGGTCGTCATTTCGACTAGGACGACCAGGCTTCCCTAACCGCTCGCGATGCCGGCGGCGTTCCCGTCACATCAGGCCAGAGGCCTGCGCGCGCCGCCAGCGCGTCGGCGTGCTGCCGACGATCGCGTGGAACATGCGCGACATGTGCGCCTGATCGGCGAAGCCGCTGTCCAGGGCGATCTGGCTCAAGGGGGATCTGCTTTGCCGCATCAGGGCTTTCGCGCGCTCCAGCCGACTGCGGATCACGTAGTCATGAGGGGAGACGCCGAAGCTGCCTTTGAAGCATCGCGAGAAGTGGCCGATGCTAAGGCCGACGATCTCCGCCAGATCCGGATTGCGGATGGTCTGGTCGAGGTGGCCATCGATATGCCCGATGACGGCGCGTTTTTGCCAGGGCGCCAGTTCGGGGCGATAGCCGTCCAAGCTCGCGACAGCCGCCGGCTTTAGAAGCCGTGACGCTTCGCCGATCAGGATCCTGGCTTGTCCAGGATCGCTTTCGATCGCGCGCTCGGCGCGGCCCAGCACCTTGAGGACCCGCGACACACGGCTGGCTGGACCAGAAGCCATCGCCGCCTCGTCACTGATGTCCGACGAAATGCAGGTCCGATTCATAGACGTCTCCACCGGAGGGCTCGGTCGCCCCCTCTCGACTAGCCGAACGCAAGCCCGCGCGTTTTCCTCATGTCCGGCGGCGATGAGGGTTTTTTCCCGCGCAGCGTTCTGCCTTGTCGAAAGCCGCGAACCTTTGGTCGTCGGCCGTGTCGTTGGACAGACGGCGGAGTCTCTGATGGGATCGGCGAGAGAGGGGTTCATGGCCGACGCTTCCGACGCCGCCGCCCGCGCGGACATCTTCGCTCGCCAAGCCGCGGCGATGCGGGGGCCCCTGGCCGCCTATTTCCGCCGCAGGGTGCGCAACGCCGGCGAGGTGGAAGACCTGGTGCAGGAGGTCTTTCTGCGTCTGACCGTACGCGGCGCTCCGGACAACACCGACCATGCCAGCGCCTACATCTTCCAGATCGCCGCCAGCGTCCTGGCCGACCGCTATCGCCGCCGCGTGGTCCGGCACGCCGACGATCACGTGGCGCTGGATCCGGACCTGCGCGGCGAGCAGGATTTCGATCCGGACCGGATCTATGCCGGGAAGCAGGCCCTCAACGCGGCCGCCGCGGCGCTGATGACCATGCCCGAGCGCACGCGTACGATTTTCCTTCTTCGCCGGATCGACGGCATGCGTCACCAGGCGATCGCCGCGCAGCTGGGCCTGTCCGTCAGCGCCATCGAGAAACACATGGTCCGCGCCATAGAACATCTGATGGCCCATGCGGGAGGGGCCCGATGAACCGCGACGCTTTGACCCCGGCCCAGGTCGCCGCCCGGGAAGCGGCCAGATGGCTCGCCTGCGAGACGCTCGACGAGCCGCCCCACCGTGAACAGTTCGCCGCCTGGCTGAACGAGAGCCCGGCCCATCGCGAGGCCTGGATCCAGGCTCATCAGATGTGGGCGGTCTTCGACGACGCGGAGGACAGCGATCTGATCGCCGCCATGGCGCGCGCGGCAAGGCAGGCCGGGCCCGAACCCGCGGCCCGGGCGATGTGGCCCCGGCTGGTCGCGGCCTGCGCGGCGATCGCCCTCGTCGCGGCGGCGCTCTTCGGGGGCGCCCAGAGGGGCTGGTTCGACCACGCCGCCGGCCCGGTGCAGGTCGCGACCAACGAGGCGCCGTCGCTGACCGCGGAAGGCAAGGCCGACTACATCACGGGCAAGGGGCAGAAATCCGTCGTCGACCTGCCGGACGGCACGCGCGTCACCCTGGATGTCGACAGCGCGATCGACGTGGTCTTCACCGCTGGGCGACGCGACGTACGGCTGCTGAACGGGCGCGCTTTCTTCGACGTCGCGCACGACCGCGCCCACCCTTTCGGCGTAAGGGCCCGCGAGCGGGTGGTCACGGCGTTGGGCACCCAGTTCGATGTGCGCGTGACGCCCGGCGAGTTGAGCGTCGTGCTGGCCCAGGGCAGCGTATCGGTGGCCTCGGCCCAGGGCGGGCCGCCCATCCGGCCGGTCATCCTCAAGCCTGGCCAGGCTTTCGTCGCGGGCGCGGACGCCGCGGGAAGGGTGTCATCGGTCGACCTGGACCAGGCCCTGGCCTGGAAGCAGGACGTCGTCGAATTCCACGATCAGAGCCTGTCCGACGCCGTGAAGATACTGAACCGCTACACACGCGCCCAGATCGTCATCAGGGACCCAAAGGTCGCCGCCCTACGCATCACGGGAGTCTTCAAGACAGGCGACATCGATCGGTTTGGACGTGCGGTGTCGCAGGTCCTGCCGGTGAGAATGGTCGCGCGCGACGCCGACACCTACGAGCTGGTTTCGGCGCGGGGCTAGGTCTCCCGCCTGCGGACTTTCAGAAAGGTCGCGTTCTCCCAAGTAGAGCGTCGCGAGGTCGGGGTCATTCCCGCGCCCATAAGCGCCGCTCGAAACCCTTGAGCGAGGACCCCGACATGACATCGCCCCAGACCGTCCGCGATCCGCTGGCCGATCACCTGCTGACGCCGCGGAACGCCGCCCTGATCATCATCGACTTTCAGCCCGTGCAGGTCTCGTCGATCGTCACGATGGAAAAGCGCCTGCTGATCGCCAACGTGACCAACCTGGCCAAGACCGCCAGGCTCTATGATCTCCCGGTCGTGCTCACGACGGTCAACGTGGCCACGGGCCTCAACAGCCCGACCATCAAGCCGATCACCGACGTCCTGCCGGACGTCCCCCCGATAGACCGGACCGCCATCAACGCCTGGGAGGACGAGGACTTTGTCTCCGCGGTGAAAGCCACGGGCCGCCGGAAGCTGATCATGGTCGCGCTCTGGACCGAGGTCTGCCTGGCGTTTCCGGCCCTGGACGCCCTGGCCGAAGGTTTCGACGTCTTCGCTGTCGTCGACGCCGTGGGCGGGACGTCGGAGCTGGCGCACCGGGCTGGTATCGACCGCGTCGTCCAGGCCGGCGGCAAGCCGGTCAGCTGGATCCAGGTGGCGTGCGAGCTGCAACGCGACTGGAACCGCAAGGCGACCGCCGAGGGCTTCGCCGACATCGTGCTGCGCGCGGTGGGGCACTAGACAAAGCAAAGGGAGCAAGGCGCCGGCCTTGCTCCCTCACCTTGAAAGCCTTCGCCTGTCAGGGCTTCGGCGCGTTCGCCGCCTCGACATAGTCGGTGCTGGTCGGACCATAGCCGGAGATGTAGACCCTGGCGCCCTCGGGACCCGTCATGGCGAAGTGATCGACGTCGGCGGGCTCGCTGTAGAAGCTGCCCGGGGGCAGCACCTTGGTCAGCGCCGCCTCGGCCTTGGACCCGTAGCCGAACCGCCAGATCCCGGCGACCACGACGGCCGTGCGGTCGTCGCGATGGCTGTGAGCGGCGATGCGCATGTTGGGCGGAACCTGGAGCGCGATCGTATAGGGACCGGTCTTGGTTGGATCGCCGTAGAGGACCGTCGTGCGGATGCCCGCCACGCCGGAGGTCCCGGCCGTGGCGCCGCCCTTGGCCAGGCCGTCGATGTCGGAGGGCGTCAGGCGCAGCAGGCGATCCTGGGCCAGGACGGGGCCGGCGAGCGCGACCAGCAGGAGCGCGGCGCCGGCGGATGCGAGACGGCGGCTCACGGCTTGGCGTCCAGGAAGGCGCGAACCATCGCGACGGTGGCCTTGGGGTTCTCCTCCATGATCCAGTGGCCGGAGTCGGGCACCACGCCCTCGGTGACGTCGCTGGCGGCATAGCGCATCACCGTCGCCATCATCGGGCCGAACGATTTTTCGCCGCCCACGGCCAGCACCGGCATGGTCAGCTTGCCCTGCGCCATGAAAGCCTTGTTGTCGACGGCGTCCTGGTCAAAGGCCGCGAACTGCGAGAAGCCGCCGTGCATGGCGCCGGGCAGGGCGTACAGCTTGGCGTAATGCTGGCGCGAGGCCTCGGTGAAGCGGGCGGGATTGGCCGAGAACTCGTTCCAGAAGCGGTCGAGATAGATGCGCTCGCGGCCGGCGACCAGGCGTTCCATGTCAGGACCGCCGAACCGGAAGTGCCACAGCAGCGGGTTCTTGAGAATCTCTTCCCAGGGACCGACCCCGGGCAGGGGCGCGTCGATCAGCACGAAGCGACGGACGCGGTCGCGGTGCTCGGCGGCGAAGGCGTAGCCGACCATGTTGCCGATGTCGTGAGTGACCAGGTCGACCTTGTCGATCTCCAGGGCGTCGAGCACGCCCGCGACGTCCTGCCCCTGGTTCTTCTTGTCGTAGCCGCCCGAGGCCGGCTTGGAGGAGAGGCCCAGGCCCCGCAGGTCGGGCACGATCACCGTATGGTCCTTAGCCAGCTCGACGGCCAGGGGCTCCCACATGTCGCCGGTCTCGCCATAGCCATGCAGCAGGACGACCGCCGGTCCCCTGCCGCCGACCCGGACGTGGATCGTCGCGCCGTTGGCGGCGATATCCTGGATCTTGAAGTCGGCCGGGAACGGTTTGACCTGGGCCGTGGCCGATGAAACCGGGCCGAGGATTGAAAACAATAGGGCCGCCAGGGCGACCGGGACGAACTTGAGCACCTGCTGTCCTCCAGATAGGCGCGGAACTGACCGCGTCTCGGCGTCCGTCGGACGCCTTCACCAGGGGGAACGCAGGATCTAGGGGAACCCTCACGTGCGGCTCGCGGCCTAGAAGTGGCCTACCAGCCTGAGCTCGAAACGCCGCCGACGAGGATCCCCGCGATAGTCGTAGCCCATGTGGTTGGGGTCGGCGACGATCGGCGGCGTCGTGTCCAGCAGGTTCTGGACGGCGAACCGCACGTCCACGGACTGGAGCGAGCGATCGGGTCCGAAGTCGAACCGGCGCAGGGCCGTCAGGTCCAGATAGACGCGCGAGGGAATATAGGTTCGCTGCTGGTTGCGGGCGGCCGTCTGGATCAGCACCACGCTGGCGGGCGACCAGAGGGGGCTGGAGCGGTCAAGGTACTGGGCGTTCAGGTCCAGCGTCAGCGGGCCGCGCGCCCAGCGCACGCCCGCATTGCCGCGCCACTCCAGGGGACCGTCCCGATAGCCGACGCGCTCCAGCCAAGGACCGCCCGGCTTGCGGCGGCTCTTCAGAGTCGGCTGCCAGGTGGCCGACCCATAGAGCTCGGTCTCGCCGTCGAAGACCGGCGGCAGCGTCCAGTCAAGCTGGAAGTCCACGGTTTCGGCGATGGTCGTGCCGACGTTCGCCAAGCCGCTGTAAAGGGCGACGATCCGGCCGGCCGTGTAGCCCAGGGCGGCGTCGGCGGCCGACAAGGGCTCGCGGATGACGCGCTTGGGGTAGCGTTCGTCCTCGTTGATCAAGGCTTGGGGGTTGAGGCCGGACGCGCCGATCTCATCGCGGATCTCGACGCGGGATGCATCGATCGACAAGCGCGGACCGCTTCTGCCCGACGGGTTGAACACCAAGCCGGCGGAGCGGGTCAGGCCTTTCTCCTGGCCGATATCATGCCATCCTGTGCGGCCGACGATGAAGGGGCCGTCGGCGATGACGGGGCGGCCGCCCCGCTTGGGATCGTTGACCGGATAGATGCTGTAGCTGGTCGGGATGAAGCCCAGTTGCTGCAGGTGACTCATGTCCGGCGGCGACTCGCCCGTCGCCGCACTGGCCCGCAGCATCAGCCAGTCCGTGGGAAACACCCGTGCGCCGAAGGTGTAGACATCGGCCGTATTCTTGACCTTGGCGCGAACCTGACGAACGGAGACGCCGGTGAGAATGGTGTCCGGGAAGGTCGTCTCGACGTCGTCGCGACGCAGGGCCAGCTGCAGCTCCAGGCCGCGCGCCGGCGCGAACGCGGCGTCACGCCCCACTAGAGGCGCGCGGAGCTCGGCATATCCGGACTTCACCAGCTGGGTCCTGTCCGGGGTGAGGCTCATGGATGGTCCGCCCTGACCGCTGACGCGGTAGGTGGTCTCGGGCATGCGTTCGCGCCGCACCTCGGCCAGCACCGTCGCGGTGAGCGGCCCGCCGGGGAGGGCGAGCACGGGTCCCGCCGCGCGAAGGACGGCGTCGCTGAACTGGGTGGTCAGCCGGCTGTGCTCCGTGGACGGAACAGCGTAGGCCGCAGCGGCTGATCGCAGGGCCGAGAAGTCGCCCAACGGAATGACCGGCGCCTGGCCGCGCGCGCCGGTCAACCCGTTCCACAGGGCGTTTCCGATGTCCGAGGTGAGGACCGTGCCCTCGCGCTGGTATTCCAGCAGCGAGCGCCCGACGGAATAGTCGGCCGACGCCTGCCATTGGCCGGGGAGGGGGGCGATCAGGCCCGCCGTGGCGCGACGCACGTCGACCGTGACGGTCTTTTCGTCGGTCACGTCCGGCGTGGGAAACGAGAAGTAGACGGAGTTGGCGAACACGTTGCCCACGGCGTTGGCGTGGGACAGGCTTCGGAAACCCGGGTGCTTGGCCACATAGGCTCGGCTTTTATCGTGCAGCTGCAAGCCGTCGACGAACACCTCGACCCGGTCGTTCAGGCTGTGGCGGGCGTTGAACAGGAGCGCGTAGGTCGTCGGCGTCGAGACCAGCGACGTGTCGTCGCCGGACCGCTCCTTGGCCGGCTCGGTGGGCAGGCGACCGGCGTTGGCGGCCAGCAGGGCGGCCTTCTCCTGGAGCGTGCCCTGGAAATCCAGCGGCACGAACGAATAGCTGCCGGCGAGCACCGTTCCGCCGTAGGCGGCGTCCAGCCGCAAGGGCTCGCCCAGGCTGCTGCGCACCGTGATCGCGTTCACGGGCCGCTGCTGCAGGAGGAACTCGGGGGCGTTGTTGCGCGCCTGCCATTCGAGCGAGCGACGGGCGTAGTCGCGCTGGCCGACCGTCAGCGTTTCCGACGCGGCGTACGAGGCCGACAGCATGACGTCGGTGCGTCCCTGATCGGGCGTGAATCCCAGTCGCGCCTCGACGCGGGCGTGGCCCGCGTCGCCTCGGCTGCTGATCCCCGAGCTCACGGCCAGGTCCGCGCCGCGGTAGTCGCGCTTGAGGACGACATTGACCACGCCGCCGATGGCGGTCGGGCCATGGATCCCGCCGGCGGTGGCCGTCAGGGTCTCGATCCGGTCGATCGCGCCGAGGGGTATGGCGTTGACATCGCTCTGCTCCAGCCCCGTCACCCGCGTCGGCAGACTGGGCAGGCGCCGGCCGTCGACGAGCACGAGCGTCTTCTGCAGGCCGACGCCCCGCAGGTCGATCGCCGAATTGGCGCCGGCGGGGCTGTTCACATACTGGCTGGGCGCGATCACCTGGCCGTTGGCGGGCAGTCGCTCGTGCAGGTACTGGTCGACATTGTCCTGCGGCGCCACGGCCAGGTCGCGCGGTCCCGCGACTTGATAGGGCTGGATGTCGTTTTCCGTGCGCCGGATATCCGCGTTCTGGGTGCGTCGCCCCACGACCAGGACTTCCGAGATCGCGCCGTCGCCCGGGTCGGCGATTTCCCTTTTCGGCAGCTCGAACAGCACGAACACGCCGTCGGGCGTGATCCGATAACCTACGCCGGACCCATTCAGGAGCAAGGCGACGGCCTGTTCGGTGGTCAGTCGTCCCTTGAGGGCGGCGCTTCTTCGGCCTCGCACCAGATCCGCCGAATACAGGATGTCGGCGCGGCGCTCCCGGGCCAGCTCGGTCAGAGCATCCTCAAGGGCGCCGGCGCGAACATCGACCAAGGCCGGCGCGGCATGGGCAAGCCGCGAAATCGTCGTGGCGACGAGCAAGGCGCCGGCGCAAGCGTAGAGCCGACGTCCCAGACGGTGCCGATGCATATTTCCCCCAAAGCGCGCAGGTCCCCTCGCGACCCGATTAAAGCCTTCACCTTATTCAGTGGACGCTGTTTTCCTATCGCTCGGCCGTTGATGTAGCGAGTCTTTCCACGGGAACACGCCGTAACTTGGAAGACATTCAGCCTGGATTGACTAGCCAAGCGTCAGCCGGTTGCAAGCCCGCCATCTGGATGGCCACGGATGTCCGCTTCCGGCGAGCGGGTGTCCGCGCGCTTTCTTTGACGGAAACGCACACGCCGTGCATCGAACGGTTCAGGGATGAGTCGGCAAGGATCGGCGAGGAGACGTTGACGAACGGGCGAGCGCGTATCGTGGCGTGGCTGGGGCGGGAGATCCTGCCCCACGAAGCTGACGTGCGCGCCTGGCTGCGCCGGTCGCTGGCGGCCGCTGGCGACGCCGACGACGTCATCCAGGAAGCCTATTGCCGGCTGGCCGGCCTGGCGTCGGTCGACCATATCGAAAATCCGCGCGCCTATTTCTTCCAGGCGGCACGGAGCGTCGCCTTGGAGCAGTTGCGGCGCGCCCGTGTTGTTCGCATCGAGACGGTGACGGAAATCGACGCGCTGAACGTCGAACTGGATGAGCCTTCGCCCGAGCGGATCGCCGGTGGGCGGCGGGAGCTGGCCCGGGTGCAGCGGCTGATCGCGGCCTTGCCCGAGCGGTGCCGACGCATCTTCGAGATGCGCAAGATCGAAGGCCTGCCACAGCGCGAGATCGCCCGTCGCATGGGCGTGACCGAGAACGTGGTCGAGAATGAATCCGTGAGGGGGCTGCGCGCCATCCTCGCCGCCCTCGCCGAGGGTGAAATCGACGAAACCGCCGTCCCGAGGAGGTCGAGCTCTCATGATCGAACGCGAAAGCGCCGCTGACATCGAGGCGCAAGCCGTCCGATGGGTGGTTCGCGCCGATCAGGGCGAACTGACCCGTGTGGACGAAATCGCGCTGGACGCCTGGCTGGCGGGCGATCCGCGCCGTCAGGGCGCCTATGCGCGCGCCCAGGCCGCCTGGGTCATGCTGGACCGCGCCCGGGCGCTGGGCGGCGCTGCGGCGGAGGAGCCGTCGTCCAATCGATGGCGGCCCGGGCGCCGCAGCGTGCTGGCTGGCCTGAGCGCGGCCGCCGCGGCCTGCGCGGCAATCGTGGTCGCGCCGCGCCTGCTGAACGCGCGCTACGGCACGGCCGTGGGCGAAATCCGCCGCGTGCCGCTGTCGGACGGTTCGATGGCCGCGATCAACACCGACACCGTCCTGGATGTGGCCATGCGGCCCCGCTTGCGCCAAGTGAAGCTCGACAAGGGCGAGGCCTGGTTCCAGGTGGCCAAGGATCCCCAGCGGCCCTTCGTGGTCGAGAGCGGTCCGGTGCGGGTGAGGGCGGTGGGCACGGCTTTCTCCGTGCGACGCCGTGAAGGCGGAAGCGAGGTTTTGGTGACGGAAGGCGTTGTTGAAGCCTGGTCGGAGGATGTCGCCGGCGAGCCTCGCCGCGTGCGCGCCGGCGAGCGCATCTTCGTCAGTGACGAGGTCGGGCCCGCGACACCCGCGGTCGCGCCGATCGATATCAGCCGGAACCTGGCCTGGCGGGAAGGCCAGATCGTGCTGGACGGCGAGGCCTTCGCCTCGGCCGCCGCCGAATTCAATCGCTACAACGCGCGCAAGATCGTCATCGCCGATGGCGCGATGGCTGATCAGAAGCTGGTGGGATGGTTCCGCACCAACGAGCCTGAAAGCTTCGCCCGAGCCGCCGCCAGCAGCTTCGGCGGCAGGGTGACCGTGCGTGGCGAGGTGATCCTGGTCGAGGCCGGCGAATAATTTTTCGTCGTTGTCTGACGGAAACCGGTTTCCGCCGCATCGCTCAAGACAGGCGCTCCAAGAAGCGCCGTCGGAAAACCAATCAAAGGGAGGGCGCCGCATGGGTCATGCGCGATACGACTTGAACAAGACATCCTTGATGCTGGCGGCGGGCGCCACGGCGCTGCTGGTCGCGAGTCAAGCGCAGGCGCAGGCCCGCAAGTTCAATGTGCCGGCCCAGCCGGCGGTCACCGGCATTCCTCAGTTCGGCAAGCAGGCGGACCTGCAAATCCTGGCGCCGCAGGCGGCTGTGGCCGGCAAGCGCGTGAACGCCGTGCAGGGCGCCTATTCCGTACCCGACGGGCTGACGCGCCTGCTGCAGGGCGGCGATCTGGTGGTAGTCTCCAATGACGGCCGCACCGCGGTGCTCGGCCAGAAGGCCAGCGTGCAACTGGCCTCGACGGCGTCTGTCGCACTGCCGCAGGACGCCGCTCCGGCCCCGGCTCCGGTGGCCGCCGAGGAGAGCTCCGAAGTCGAGGCCGTGGTGGTCACCGGCTTCCGCGCCAGCCTGGGCAGCGCCCTCAGCGTCAAGCGGCGCGCCAGCGGCGTGGTCGACGTCATCAAGGCCGAGGACATCGCCGACTTCCCCGACGCCAACCTGGCTGAATCCATCCAGCGCGTGCCGGGAGTGTCGATCGCCCGCGACGCCGGCGAGGGTCGCCAGATCACCGTCCGCGGCCTTGGCCCGCAGTTCACGCGCGTGCGCATCAACGGCGTCGAAGGTCAGAGCACGACCAGCGGCACCGACAGCTCGGGCGGCGCGAACCGCAACCGGTCGTTCGACTTCAACGTCTTCGCCTCGGAGCTCTTCAACAGCATCACGGTGCGCAAGACCGCTTCGGCCCAGACCGAGGAGGGCTCGCTGGGCGCGACCGTCGACCTGCAGACCGGCCGTCCGTTCGACTATAGCGGCCGGACTTTCGTGGTCTCGGCCCAGGAAGGCTACAACGACCTGTCCAAGTCCTGGGACCCGCGCCTGGCGGTCCTGGCCTCGGACACCTGGTTCGACGGCAAGCTGGGCGCGCTGGTTTCGCTCGCTTACACCGAGCGCAACCTGTTCGAGGAAGGTCACGGCTCGGGTGGTTGGCTGAACGGCACGGAGGTGGGCGGCTATAGCCCGGCCTCGACCTTCACCCAGGCCAGCCAGGCCAATGTCTTCTCGCCGCGCTTCCCGCGCTACGGCCGCCTGACCCACGACCAGAAGCGCCTGGGTCTGACGACTTCGTTGCAGTTCCGTCCCGACGACGACACCCTGATCAGCGCCGACTTCCTCTATTCGGATTTCAAGGCGACCCGGGAGGAGAACTGGCTGGAGGCGCTGTCCTTCGCCCGCAACGCCTCGCAAGGCGGGCGGCCCGAGATCATCGTCCGCGACGGCGCGGTCAACGCCAAGGGCGACATGGTCTATGGCCTGTTCGACGACGTCGACATTGAAAGCGAAACCCGCTTCGATGAACTCGACACGAAGTACACCCAAGCCACCTTCAACATCGAACGCCAGATCGGTGAACGGCTGAAGGTGACTGGCCTGGTCGGCTTCTCCAAGTCGGACATGGATAATCCCATCCAGACCACGGTGATCATGAACCGTGAGAACTCCGACGGCTTCTCGTACGACTATCGTCCCGACGCCAACCTGCCGCTGATCAACTACGGCTTCGACGTCAACGATCCCCTGGCCTATAATTTCGGCGCGGCCCGGTCGGAAATCCGCCTGCGTCCGCAGGGCGTGGTCAACAAGATCGGCACGGCCCAGCTCGATGGCGACTATCGGCTGAACGACAACCTGCACCTGAAGGTCGGCGTCAACTTCAAGGATTACAACTTCGACTCCTGGGCCATGGCCCGCGTCAACGAGTCGGTGGTGCCGACCCTGCCGGCCGGCGTCACCCTGGCCAGCCTGACCAAGACGGTCTCGGGCTTTGGACGCAATCTCGGTGCGCCGGCCGGCGTGCCGACCTCGTGGTCCGCTCCCGATCTGAACGCCTTCGCCCAGCTGTTCGACATCTACAACGGCCAAGGCCTGTTCGAACTGAGCGGCGCCAGCAACGCCAACGCCCGCGGCAACATCCGCAGCGTGGAGGAGAAGGATAGGGCCGCCTACGCGCAGCTCGACTTCAACACCGACCGGCTGGCCTGGCCGATCCGCGGCGATGTCGGTGTGCGCTATGTGAAGACCGAGCAGAGCTCGACCGGTTACCAGCTGGTGGCTGGCGCGGCCCAGCAGGCCACCGTGGAGCGGGAGTACGACGACTGGCTTCCGGCCCTGAACATCACCGCCGAGGTCACGCCCGACTTCCTGCTGCGCTTCGGCGCGGCCAAGGTGATGACCCGTCCGAACCTGGGCAGCCTGACGCCGGGCGGCAGCCTCAGCACAGTGGGCGTGTTCAGCGTCAGCTCGGGCAATCCGAACCTGGATCCCATCCGCGCCACCACGTACGACCTGTCGGCCGAATGGTATTTCGCCAAGGACGCCCTGTTGTCCGTCGGTCTCTTCTACAAGGACATCGACACCTACATTCAGACGTCGCGCATCTCCCAGCCGTTCAGCGCCTCGGGATTGCCGGTCAGCCTGCTTGACGGCCTGGGCGTCTCGGTCAACGACACCTTCCTGTTCAGCCAGCCGGTCAACACAAAGGGCGGACCGCTGAAAGGCGTCGAGATCAGCTACCAGCAGCCCTTCAGCTTCCTGCCGGGCTTCCTCAGCCACACCGGGGCGATCTTCAACGTCACGGTCGTCGACTCCAAGATCGACTACATCTCGTCGCGGTCGCCGACGGGGTTCGTCCAGAACGACCTGGTGGGCCTGTCGAAGAACGCTTTCAACGCGACACTGTACTATGAGGACGACCGCTTCAGCGCGCGGGTCTCGGGCGCGTATCGCGACAAGTATCTGACGGCTGTGCCCAGCGGCACCAGCACCAACGATGTCGACGGCGTGCGTGACACCTTCACCGTCGACGCCTCGATGTCCTACGCGATCAACAAGCGCCTCAAGCTCACGTTCGAGGGGCTCAACCTGACCGACGCCTTCAACGACCAGTACACCGACAGCCGGCGCGATAGCGTCTACGTCTATTCGCACACCGGTCGGCAGTACAATTTCGGCCTGCGGTACGCGTTCTAGGTTCCTCCTCCCCGAGGAAATGGGCGTCGGCCGTTAGTCCCGGTCGGCGCCCGCCTTCTTCTTTTCGAGGCTTCGATGCGAACTGATCTTGTGACGCGGCGCGGGATGGTGACGGGCGTCATCGTGGTGGCCGCTCCGGGCCTGGCCCTGGCCGCGCCGCGCTACGACGCGGTGCTCAAGCGCGCCGATGATCCCCGGCGGTTTTCGGCGCCGACCTTTTCCAAGCTATCCGAAGCGGTGGCCGCGGCGCCGGCCGATGGGGCGCGGCCGTTCCGGATCCTGGTCACGCGCGGGCTGTGGGACGAGCAGGTCGTGATCGACAGGCCGTTCGTCCACCTGGTCGGCGAGGACCGCAAGGGTTCCATCATCAGCCATCTGGCCGCGTCGGGTCTGACGGCGCCGGACGGCAAGCGTTGGGGCACATTCCGCACGCCGACGCTTTTCGTGCGCGCGCCGGACTTCGCGGCGCGCAACCTGACCATCCAGAACGCCTTCGACGGCCTGGCCGAGATGACCAAGCCCGGCGGCCTGCATTCCCACGACGGCGCGGGACCGCAAGCCGTCGCCCTGATGCTGGACAAGGGCAGCGACCGCGCGCGCCTGACCGAGGTCGATATCCTGAGCTACCAGGACACCCTGTTTCCCGACGCCGGCCGCAGCCTGTTCGAGCGCTGCCTGATCGCCGGCAGCTATGATTTCATCTTCGGCGCGGGCCGCGCCTGGTTCGAGCAGTGCGAGATCCGTTCGCGCCCCCGACCGGTCGACCCGATCGACGGCTACATCGTCGCGCCCAGCACCCCGATCGACCAGCCCTATGGCTTCGTCTTCAACCGTTGCCGGCTGACCGCCGACCCGGGCGTCAAGCGCCACAGCGTCTATCTTGGCCGGCCCTGGCGTCCGTCGGGCGTCTTCCCGGACGGCCGCTACGGCGACCCGCGCTTCGTCGGCGCGGCGGCGTTCCTCGACTGCTGGATGGGCGACCACATCGCGCCCGAGGGCTGGACCGAGATGTGGTACACCGGCCGCGACGGCAATCCGCGCACCATGCTGCAGCCCGAAGACGCGCGCTTTGCGCAGTACCGGGCGCATGGGCCGGGCGCGGCGGGCCTGAACCGGGGGCGCTGGCTGACGCCTTCGGATGCACGGCGCTTCAGGCAGGACAATATGCTGAACGGCTGGAAGTAGCGCAGCGGGCCGCGCGCTAGGGAATCCCCTAGCTGGCGCGGGGAGCCCCCAGCGACGAAATTGCCGGGGTCGCCGAGTTCGGCGGCTCGTCCGGGAGTTTCACCATGCTCGACGCCGCATCCTCGACCTCGGTCCGCCAGTCGCCGCCGCCCCCTCCGCCGCCGCCGTCTACGCAGCCGGCGAAGGACGCCGTCAGCACCGTTCACAAGGCGATGGAGAGCGGCTTTCTCAACCCGATCACCAACGGTGACGTGAAGAACGCCGTCGGCGCCCTGACAGGCCTGGACGCGACAAACGCCAAGGCGGCGGTCGCCGAACTGGCCAAGGACGGCACGCTGGACAAGCTGGCGTCCGAGATCAACGACGGCAAGACGTTTGGCCTGGGCGGGCTTTCGGCGGACGAAAAGCGCGACTTCTTCAACGAGATGGCCAAGAACCTGGGCGGGGCCGAGCTGAAATCGCTGTCCGACGCCTTCGCCAAGGCCGGCGGCGACTATCACGGCAAGGCCGACGTCGAGGCCCTGGGCAAGGCGATCGCCACCCACGCCACCGACGACGTCAAGCTGGAATACGTCAAGGCCCAGGCGGCCTCGACGCTGGATCACGCCGCCGACACCACCAGCCCGTTCACCCTGGGCGGTTCGATCCGGGTGACCAGCCACGGCGACGCCGAGGCGGCCGCGGTGGGCCAGGTGCTGGCGAGCCTGAAGGGTAACCCGGCGGTCGCCGAAGAGGCGCTGAAGGCCCTCAGCCCCGAGCAACTGCGCGGCGTGCTGGCCGCCTCGACCCATCGGGTGGAGACCAGCACCACGACCGTCTCGATGGGCGGCGCGGCGCACAGCAACAGCACCAGCCTCGACGTCTCGACCTACAAGGCGATCCTGGAGGCGGGGGCTCAGTCGACCGACGCGGACTTCAAGGCTCGCCTGTTCGCCGAGGGCTCGGCCGTGCTGAAGGATCTTCCCCAGCAGAATCTGCTCGTGGGCGTCAGCGTCATGGACCGCGACGCCGCCGCCCGGACCATGGCCGAGGGCCTGACCTCCGTGCTCAAGAGCGACGTCTCGGGCGTGATGCGCGAGCTGTCGTTCAACGCCGAGACCCGCGATGGGACGGCGTTCGCCACCTACGCCAAGCAGATGCTGAACGACAAGCAGACCGAGCCGCTGGCCGACATGATGCAGCAGCTGCAGGTCGGCGGCGCCAAGAACGAGGATCCGGTCAATCGGTTCGAGGCCACCACCCAGGTCACCCTGCCGAACGGGACCAAGGTGGACCGCTACGAGAACGCCGCGGCGCTGGGCCACTATGTGGGCGGCGTCCAGGCGGCCGCGGCCTCGATCACCACCGATCGCAAGGAGCAGGCCGAACTGCTGACCGCCGTGCTCAAGAGCGGCCTGACCCTGGTCGACAAGTCGGGTATCGGGGGCAAGGGCGTCGGCACGGCGGCCGCCGTCGCCAAGGAGTGGGTGACGATCGGCACGAACGCGGCGCTCAAGGCCATTCAGGACGATCCGGCCGCGGCCGGCAAGGCCCTGGACCTGGCCGCCGTACCGACCGATCCGAAGACCGGGGAGGAGGCGGTGGGCAGCAATTCCAAGAGCGCCTACAACACCGCCCTAGACACCGTCGTGCGGCAGGCCAAGCCCTGACGCCGGCGACCCCCGACGTCGAGACCCGATGACTCTGCCGACTTCCTTTCACGCGCCCCTTCTGGCGCTGACCACCTTCAGCCTGGCCGCCTGCGGCCAGGCTGAAGCCGTTCGCACGCCCGCGCCACCGCCGCAGTTCGTCGACAGCCGGACCCTGCCGCTAGAGCAGGCCTCTGCCGGCGGCTACGACCGGGTCCTGGAGACGGGTCTGGCGGCCGAGCCGGAGATCTGGCGCGCCCCGGACGTCAGCACCCGGGTCTATCGTGCGCCCGTCGGCATGGGGCGCGAGGCGATCGCGTCCTACTATCGCAAGATCGCCGCCGGGAGCGGCTGGGTCGCCGATCCGGCCCTGTCGGCCTCGCCGAGCGCCGCCGCGAGCGGGCGCTACTGGTCGTTCGGCTACAAGGCCGGCAAAAGCCGGTTCATGGTCGCCGGCGTCGAGCCGGGCCCGGCCCTCGCCACGCCGGCGGCCGGCCTGCCGGTGGTCGTCCGCACCAACGCCGACTAGAGCGCCCAAAACGAAAATCCCGGATCCGATGGGGCGGATCCGGGATCGTCGAACGCGCGGCGCGAAGGTTCAGAAACGCGTCGCATCCAACAGGGGCAAGGCGGCGAAGCGCTTGGTCGACGCGGTCGCGGCGACGTCGGCGTCGGCCTTGACCAGATTGCCCAGCAGCCACCCGGTCAGCATCAGGCCCAGGGTCGAGTTGAAGGCCTCCAGGGCCTCGCGCAGGCCTTCGGCGCCCGGCTTGGTCAGGTTGAAATCGGTCTGGCCGACGGCGGCGCCGGTGATCGAGCTGGTCCAGCCGCTGCTGGCCCCGTCGTCCTCGTTGATCACCAGGCCGTCGTCGTGGGCCGCGTCGAGGGCGTCGCCGTCGCCGCCCAGCGAGACCTTCAGATCGCCCTTGGTCAGCTCGCTGACCCCGTCCACGACCAGCGCCTGGTCGCCGCGCGTGACGACGATCTGCTCGGCGTAGGTCATGTCGTTCCAGGTCGATTTCTCGGTGTTGATCGTGATCTTCGTCCCGTTCTCGAGCACGAAGGTGGTCGTCCCCCAGAAGTCGCCGATGTGCTTGCCGTTGTAGTTCACGTGGGGATCGCCCCAGATGCGCGTGGCGTTGCCGTCGGCGTCGCGGATGACGACCTCCGAGCCGGCCTCGTTGATCGACAGGGTGTTGCCGTCGCCGAGGTCGATCTCGGCCTTGCCGCTCTCGGGCATGCTGGCGGTGAACTTCGGCTGGCTGGGCGCGGGCTGGAAGGCCCCGCCGGTCATCAGGCCGAGCGTGAACTGCATGGCGCTGAACGTGCGCAGGCTCTGGCCCATCGAGGCGCCGATATCCGCCAGGAGGCTGGCGTTCACGGCGGTGGTCAAGGCCGCGTTGATGCTGGTCATCCTTTCAACCCCTGTCCAATCGTGCGGGCCGCGTGGTGCGGCCCCGATCGACAGTTGGCCCTCCGGACGACGGCTCCGCTAGCTGGGGGCGACCCCATCAGGGTATTCCCTAGCGGGCGCTAGAGCGGCTTTCCGGACATGGCCCGCAGGACCTGCAGGATGGTCGACGGCCGCGCGCCGATCTCGTTCAGCAACAGCTGCACCAGGCCCGTCAGCATCGCCAGGATGACCGCCGTGGCGATCCACGACTTTATGGCCAGGCCCAGCGAGAAGACGTTGAGCTGCGGGGCGTAGCGGTTGATCAGCCCCAGGCCGCCATCCACAAGATAGAGGATGGCCAGGGCCGGCGTGGCCAGCATCACCGCCAGCACCATCAGGCGCGAGAACTCGCCCTCGAACAGCGACAGGCTGCGCAAGGAGAGAACAGGCGTCAGGCTGCCGATCGGCCAGATCGCGTAGCTGTCCAGGATCGTGCCGACCAGCAGCAGCAGACCGCCCGAGAACATGAAGACGAAGTTCGCCAGCCGGGCCAGGAACTCGCCGTTCAGCGACGTCTGGTGGCCGCTCAGCGGATCGACGATCTGGGCCATGGTGGCGCCGACCTTGGCGTCGATGATCTGGCCCGCCGCCTCGAACGCCCACAGCATGGTTCCGAAGAAGAAGCCGATGACCACCCCGATCAACGCCTCCTTGCCGAAGATCAGGATCCACTGGACGGTCGGCAGGTCGCTGTGGGCGACCTGGGGCTGAAGGGTCACCACGACCAGCCCGAAGGCCAGGAAGATCGAGTTGCGGACCAGCGGCGGCACGGTCTCGGGCGACAGCAGGGGCAGCAGCATGAAGGCCGCGGCGATCCGCGTCGCGCCCACCGCCAGCACCATGGTGTTGGCGAAGATCGCGCTCAGCCAGTCCGGCGTCATCAGCGGCGGACCATCGCCGGGAACTCGGTGAACACCCGGTCGCCGAACCGGTAGAGCGTCCCGCCCAGCAGGCTGGCGGTCAGGAAGATCGTCAGGACGATGGCGAAAAACTTGGCGGCGTACTGCAGGGTCTGTTCCTGCAGCTGGGTGGCCGACTGGACGATGGCCACGGCTATGCCGACCACCGAGGCGGCGACGATCGGCGGGGCCGAGAGCATCAGCACCATCCACAGGGCCTGGTTCACCAGCTCGATGGCCTGGGCGTTCATCATGGGAGGGACCTCACGTGTAGGACAGGACCAGGCCGTGGGCGAGCTTCACCCAGCCGTCGATCAGCACGAACAGGAGCAGCTTGAAGGGCAGGGACACCGTCGTCGGCGACAGCATCATCATCCCCATGGCCAGCAGGATGTTGGAAACCACCAGGTCGATGATCAGGAACGGCAGGAAGATCAGGAAGCCGATCTGGAAGGCGGCCGCCAGCTCCGAGACAGTGAAGGCCGGCACCACCACGATGAAGTCGCGCTGCGTCATGGTGCGGGCCTTTTCCGGGCCGTTGATGCGCTGGGCGGTCTTCAGGAAGAAAGCCCGCTCGCGCGGCGTGGAGTGCTTCATCAGGAAGGCGCGCAAAGGCTCCTTGGCCTTGTCGGCGTAGGTGAACAGGGCCTGGGTGTCGCTGCTGACGGCGGCGACGGGCTTCACGTTCTGGTTGGCCGCGGCCATCTGCTGGCCGACCGGATACATCACGTAGAGGGTCAGGATCAGGGCCAGGCCGTTGAGCACGATGTTGGGCGGCACCTGCTGCAGGCCCAGGGCGTTGCGCAGCAGGCTGAGCGTGACGACGATCTTCGTGAACGAGGTGACCATCACCGCCACGAACGGCGCGAGGGCCAGCAGGATGACGGTGATGAGGGCCGAGCCGGGCGTGAACTGCGACAGGTCCATCCGGGATCAGGCTCCCTTCGCCAGCTGTTCGATCAGCACGCCGTAGGCCTCGCCCACCGCCACCAGTCGTCCGGTGGCGATCGGGTGGTCGCCGGCCAGCAGCACGGCGGTGGTGTCCTTGGCCGAACCGCCCAGCACCACGGTCGAGCCGGGTCGCAGGCCGGTCAGCTCCGCCAGCGGCAGGCTGGCCTCGCCCACCATCACCCGCAGGGCGACGGGCAGGTCGGCCGGGGCGACGGGCGCGGTGTCGGTGACGGGCTCGGCCGCTTGCACGGCGGCCTCCATGGGCGGCGCGGTCATGGCGCTCTCCTCCAGGGTGATAACGGTGAAGCGGCGGTCGGCCGGATCGAACCGGCCGGCCAACCGTCGGCCCGGCAGGGCCAGACGGGCGTCGCCCGGACGGCGAGGCCCCCAGGCGGTCAGCACGATGTCGCCGACCCGCAGAGCGGCCACGCGGGCGGCGGCGGCGACGGCGGCGTCGAGGATCAGCTTGCCGGCGATCGGAACCGCGAGATGGACGCCGCCGGTCGACAGGTCGGCGGGCGGGGTCGGCCAGGCGGCGGGCGCCGCGGCGGCGACGTGGAGGACCAGGCGGCTTGGCGACGTTCCGGCTTCGTCCACGATGTCGAGGGCGATGCAGACGCCGTCGCGGGGCGGCTGGCTGGAGACGTCGATAGGATCCAGATCAAGACCCGTCGTTGTCTCGATCGCCGCCAGCACCGGCTCCACCCGATCCAGCGCCACCAGCAGGGCGGCGTCGTCCTCCGGGGCGAACGGCGCGCCGTCCAGGGCGATCACGGCCAGGCGCGGCGCGTCGACGTCCGCGCCGAACACGATCCAGCGGGCGGCGGGCGGTTCGACCAGGCTGGGCGTGATCCTCAGGCCCGGCGCGGCGAGGGCGGACAGCACCGACAAGGCGCGATTGCGCGCGGCGACCTCGGCGACGTCGAAGGTCTGCAGGTCCCGGACCAGCGGTTCGGCGGCGAGAACGTCCGTCATGCGGCGCTGTCCGTCGTGCCGGTGATGGCCATGCGGACCAGCTCGGTCAGGCTGGTCGCCTCCATCTTGGTCATGATGCGCGAGCGGTGCAGTTCGACCGTCTTGGGGCTGATGCCCAGCTCATAGGCGATGATCTTGTTGACCTTGCCCGCGACGACCAGAGCCATCACCTCGCGCTCACGCTCGGTCAGGCTGGCGACGCGGCGGGCGTAGAGGTCCTGGCCCAGCGTGGTGGCGGGGCGCAGGCGGGCGAAGGCCAGGCCCAGGGCTTCCTCCAGCGCCGCCTCCTGGAACGGCTTCTCCAGGAACGTGATCGCGCCCTTCTTCATCGCTTCGACGGCGAGGGGCACGTCGGCATGGCCGGTCATGAAGATCACCGGCCGCTCGCAGCCCCGCGCCTTGACGGCGTCCAGCAGCTCCAGGCCCGACATGGTCGGCATGCGCACGTCGAACAGCAGGCACGCGTCGGCGGGCGGATCGCCGGCGTCGAGGAATGCCTGCGGGTCGTCATAGGTGGTCACCGCGTAGCCCAGGCTTTCCAGCCACCAGGCGGCCGACTGGCGGAATTCGCCGTGGTCGTCGACCAGGCAGACCGCGCCCAGTTCGCGGGGCGGGTCCGAACGCGACGCCGCGACGTCTTGAACGGGGGTCATGGTTCATCCTCCTGGCGCGCCGTCGGCAGCGCGATGTGGAACACGGTGCCCCCCGTTTCCTCGCGGGCGGGCCAGAGGCGCCCGCGATGCAGTTCGATAATCGACCGGCAGATGCCCAACCCGACGCCCATGCCGCCCGGCTTGGTCGAGAAGAAGGGCGAGAACATCCGGCCGGCCGCGTCGTCGGAGACCCCGGGCCCGGTGTCGGCCACGGTCAGCTCGACCATCCGTGTCGAGCCCTCCAGGCGGCGACCGGCGATGGTCAGGCCGCGCGGCTGGGCCTGGCCGCGCATGGCGTCCAGGCCGTTGCGCGCCAGGTTGACCAGCACCTGCTGGATCATCACCGCATCGCCCAGCACCGGAGGCAGGTCGTCGTCGAAGGCGGCCTGGGCCGAGACCCGATCGCGGGCGATCTCCCAGTCCAGCAGGTCGAGGGTGGCGCGCGCCAGGCGCGGCAGGTCCAGCGGCTCGACCTGGGGCTGGCGCTGCTCGACGAAGGATCGCATGCGCTGGATGACGCCCGAGGCGTACAGCGCCTGGTCGGCCGCCTTGTCCAGGGCCTCGACGCCGTCGGCGATGGCCAGGACGTTTCGCGAAAGCCGGGCCTTCAGGCCGCGGACGATGTTGGCGATCGAGCCGATCGGCTGGTTCAGCTCGTGGGCGATCATGGTCGCCATCTCGCCCACCGACATCACGCGCGAGGTGAGCAGCAGGCGCTCGCGATCGGCCAGGCGACGGGCCTCGGCCTCCTGGCGTTCGGCCGCGTTCGAGAGCTTCAGATAGAGGCGGCCATCGGCGCCCAGGCCCGGGCGGACCTCCAGCATGACTTCGCCGACATCCAGCGACCGGGCGGTCGTATCGCCACGGTTGGCGGCGTCGAGGGACGGCGTCAGATCCGTCGGCGCCGCGTCGCCGACGGCCAGGCCGGGCATCAATCGGGCGAAGGCGTCGGTGCGCCAGACGAGGCGCGGCGGAGCGCCCTCGAACGCCCCGACCGCCAGATCCAGGGCCGCGAAGGCGGCTTCGGCGGGATCCAGGTCCGGCGCGTAAAGGTGCAGGGCCCTCATGGGCGGGCTCCCGCGACAAGCCACCTCGCTAGGGAAAACCCGAATGGCGCGGGCGCGTTCTGGATCGTATCGAAGGTGTGAAGGAGTCCGCCATGTCCACGATCCGCATCGACGCCAACGCCGTCTCCGGCGTCTGGGCCCGGGGCCTGGACAATGCCTCGCCGGTCGCCGCCGGCCGCCAGGGCCAGGCGTTCGGCGACTTCTCGTCCTTCTCGCGCCAGGATGGGACCTTGAGCCTGTCCTCCACCCACCGCGATCTCGACAGCGCGGCCCGGGCCGTCAGCGACCGCCTTACCGACACCCGCGACAACGGCTTCGGCTGACGCTAGCTTCCCGGCGTCATGGCCGAACGCATCCTCAAGGCCGAACCGGACTGGTTCGGCGCCGCCCAGGCGCTGGTCGAGGGCCTGCAGGCGCAGTCCACGCTCGACGGCCGCGTCGACGTGCTGGAGCGCGTCTGCCTGGACCTGGGCGAGGCTCTCTATCCCGGCTTCGCCAAGCTGCTGGCGGCCGTCGATCATTTCGGCGACCAGCCGGTGAAGGCGCTCGTCGCCGACGCCCTGGCCCAGGCCTTGATGACCGCGCGACTGCCCTCGACCCGTTTGCCCGCCTGGGGCGCGGGCGGCTTCGCGGGACTGGGGCTGGACGGCCCGCTCCGGACCAACAGCCGCAATGTGGGTCCGCTTGAATTCCTCTGCGTCTGGCTGGTGCGCGATGTCAGCGACGAGGCGCTGAGCAGCGAGGCCTTCGAGACCGCGACGACCTATCTGGTCGACCTGATCTCGGCCTCGCCCAAGGCCGCGGCCCTCTATGTCGACAAGCTGCGCGCCGATGCCGCCGATCCGACCGAAGGCCTGCACAACGCCCAGACGCGGCGGCTGATCGAGACCCTCGCCGAGCGGTGGGGGCGCGGCGACGCGCCCGCGGAGGTCGCGCGCGCCGTGGCCCGGGCGGCCGAGGCCGAGCGAAGCGTCTCGCGCTGGGGTCTGCCGCTCCGCTGACCGCGCCGGGCTCATCAGCGCACCTTCGGGATCAGGCGCTCGAAGTCGCCGTCGTCCGCCTCGACCTGGACGTCCGCCAGGGTCAGGCCCCGAACTTCCAGCCGCTTGCGCAGGGCTTCCAGCGCCTTGGTCACCTCCGACGTGGCGTTGGGATGGGCGGCCAGGGTCAGGGACAGCGAACCGTCCGCGGCGCGGATCAGGCCCAGGCCGGTCAGCGGGGAGCCGCGATCGGCGACGCCGACGGCCACGCCCTTGGCGCCGCCGGCGGCCAGCCAGGCCTTTTCCATGGCGGCGGCGAAGGCCTCGATCTCGGCGCCGGTCGCGCCAGCCGGGATCTGGGCGAGGACGGGCTCCGCCGCGCCCTGCGCCTGCGCGCCGGGCGCCCCCACACCGTCCACGGGGGTCTTGTCGATCGACGCCGCGTCCGAGCCTTTGAAGTCATGGGCCGGTCCGAACAGCGAGGCCAGGTCGGCGCCGTCCTCGGTCCGATCATCGTCCTCGTTCTGGATCCGAGACGGCTGGCGCGATACGGGCGCGTGGCGCTCGGCCGCCTGCCGCAGGGCCGCATTGAACTCGGCGCCCCGCCACGGTGTCGCCGGCTCGCTGTTCGGGCGGGGCTGGTGCGTGGGCGAGCGTTCGGCGCTCGAGACATCGCGGGTGGTGGTCATGGCATGGCCCTCCGGGCGTGCAGGAGCTGGACCGCGCCGAGCTCCTCGATCTCCTGCTGCTGCCGTTCGTCACGCTGGGCCATCAGGTCCGAGCGGGCCCGGTCGCGCTGTCCGCTCATCGCCTCGAACCGTCCCTGGGCGCGCACCAGCGCGCGGAGGGCGGCGTCGAGGGCTTCCTGCGCCTGCTGTACGGCGGCCTGTTCTTCTTCGCGCAAGTCGAGGTCGCGGGCGCGGGCGTCGGTGATCAGATCGCGACGGGCGAGGGCGGTCTCGACCATGGCGGCCGAACCCGAGAGGCCCTCGGCGAACCAGGCGTCGAGGCGGGCCAGGCCGGCGTCGTGGGCGGCGATGGCGCGATCGCGGGCGGCCAGGGCGGCCTCGGCGGCGGCCAGGGCGTCGCAGGCGGCGGCGGCCTCCAGGCGAGCAACCTCGACCCGCCGCTCGCGCAGGCGGACCACCGGAATCAAGACCTCGAGCCTGTGGCGCGGGTTCATGAGGCGGTCTCCGCCAGGGCGGCGAAGGCGTCGGCCAGGGCGATGCGATCATGCGGTCCCTGGCGCAGCAGGGCTTCGATGGCTGGGCGCTTGGCGATGGCGACGTCGGCCAGCGGGTCGCCGCCGGGCTTGTACTCTCCGATCTGCAGCAGGAACTCGATGTCGGCGTACTTGGCCATCCAGCCGCGCACCTGAGCGGCCTGGGCCTGGTGCTCGGCGGAGGTCACTCGGGGGAAGACGCGGCTGAGGCTGGCGGCGATGTCGATCGCCGGATACCAGCCGGCCTGGCCCAGCTTGCGCGACAGGTAGATGTGGCCGTCCAGGATCGACCGGACCTCCTCGCCGACCGGGTCGCCGCCGTCCTCGTCCTCGACCAGCACGGTGTAGAAGGCGGTGATCGCGCCGCCGTCGGCCGCGCCGGCCCGCTCGAACAGCCGGGGCAGCTCGGCGAAGACCGAGGGCGGGAAGCCCCGGCGCACGGCCGGCTCGCCCACCGAAAGGCCGATCTCGCGCAGGGCGCGAGCGAAACGGGTGACGCTGTCCATCTGCAGCATCACCTTCATACCGCGGGCGCGGAAACCTTCGGCGATCGCGGTGGCCACATGGGCGGCGCGGACCCGCTCCATGGCCGGCCGGTCCGAGGTGGAGACGATCACCACAGATCGGGCCAGGCCTTCGGGACCCAGGCAGTCGTCGAGGAACTCGCGCACCTCGCGCCCGCGTTCGCCGATCAGGGCGATGACGTTGACGTCGGCCTGGGCGTGCCGGGCGAACATGCCCAGCAGGGTGGACTTGCCGCCGCCGGCCATGGCGAACACCCCGACGCGTTGGCCTTCGCCGGTGGTCAACAGGGTGTCGACGCTGCGCACGCCGGTGGCGAAGATGCTGCCGATGGGCGAGCGGGACAGGGGATTGGGCGCTTCGCCGTAGACCGCCTGGGGGCGCAGCGGCCCGGCGATGGGGCCGAGGCCGTCCAAGGGCTCGCCATGGGCGTCCAGCACTCGGCCCAGCAGACCGTCGCCAACGCCGATCTCGCTGCGGCGCGGACCGGCCAGCACCTCGGCGTCGATCGACAGGCCCTCCAGGCGGGTCAGGGGCGTCAGGATCGCCGCGCCGTCCTGGAAGCCGACGACCTGGGCCTTCAGCCGGCCGCCCTGGGCGCGGTCGACGATCTCGCACTCCTGGCCGATGCGGGCGTCCAACCCCGTGGCGCGGATCGTGGTGCCGAAGGCCTGGACCACTCGGCCCCGCCGCTCGACGGTGCGGGCGTGGCGCAGGGCGTCGCGCAGGACGGAGTCTGGTGTGGCGGCGTTCATGCAGGGGCCTCGCCTCGGGCGGCGAAGACCGTCTCCAGCGCCTTGAGCTGGGTTTCCAGGCCCGCGTGAGTGCGGCCCGACGGGGTGTCGAGCACGCAGTCGCCTTCCGGCAGGTCGGGATCGCCGTGCACTTCGATCCGCGCGCCGATGGGCCACAGCCGGCGGCTGACCGCGCCGACCGCCTCGGGCGCGACGCGCACGCCGATCGGCTCCTCGGGCAGCAGGTCGCGGGCGGCCTGCTCGGCCAGGGCGGCCAAAACTTCCTCGGGGGCGAGACCGGCGGCGATGCGGCGCACGATGTCCAGGGCCAGCGGCGCGGCCGAGGCGCGCAGGCGGGCGCGCTCGGCCTGGAGCGCGGCGTGGACGCCGGCCAGGGTCTCGGCGGCCTCGCGGGCCGCCTTGGCTGCGCCCTCGGCATGACCCTGGGCGAAACCGTCAGCCATGGCCGCGTCGCGGGCGGCCTGGCGGTGAGCCTCGAGACCCGCGACGATCTCGGCGGCGGCCTCGAGGCGAGCGACATCCTCGCGCCGCAGGATCGGGTCGTCGGTCAGCAGGACCGAGGAGGGCGCGGAGGCGATCAACAGGTAGCTCATGCGGCGGCCTCCATGCGCCCAGACTCGATCGCCATCAGGCTTCCCCGCGCGGCGTGGGCGGCGGCCCGGCCGACGGCCGCGGGCAAGGCGCAGGGGCGGGCGTCCAGCAGACGGGCCAGCCGGGCGGCGAGGGCCGGACGATCGGCGACTTCCGACAGCAGGACCGCCGCGCCGAGGTCGCGCACCGCCCGGTCGTCGGCCAGCGCCCACTCGCACGACGAAGGCGGTATCAGGCCGGCCGGCGTGGCCAGCACCATGTCGAGCGTGGCTTCACCCAGCAGCCGGGCCAACCTGGTCAGCGCGCGGCCGTCGATCGTGCGCTGCAGGGCGGACGCGCAAGCCGTGGCGCCGGCCAGATGGAGGAAGAGATCGCGGCGCGCCTCGGGCCACGACGCCCAGTCCGGCAGGGCGGCGATGTCGCCGAACTCGACGGCGGGGACCGACCCGCCGTCCGCGCGTTCGGCCAGTCGACGCGAGAGGCGGCGGGCGCGGCCGCCCTTCACGACCGGCGCGCCGGCGGTGTCGAGCACCCGCGCCTGAGCGACCAGCCGGGCCCGGGAGTCCGCGCCGCTCATGCCGCCGGCCTTTCGGTCTCGACGGCGCGGAGGCGGGGCCTGGCTTTCTTCTTGGTGCGTCGGGTCAGCAGATAGGCGCCGACGCCGCCCAGGCCCAGCACCACGGCGATGGCCGGCACGGTAAGGGACTTCACGGCCGAGGGCTGGGCCTGGGTCATCACCGGCTTGGCCGGGAACATCACCACCGTGACCTTGTCGTAGGGCAGGCCCTCGATGGAGTTGGTCACCAGCGCCTTGATGGACCCGACCTGGCCGGACAGGTCGACATCGGGATTGTGGCGGATGAACACCGAGGCAGAGGACGGCTTCTGCGTCTCGGCCAGCGGGTCGGCCTCGGGTACGGCGATGTGAACCCGCGCCTGGACCACGCCGTCGATCGACGAGATCGTCTGGCTCAGCTCCTGGCTGAGGCCGTACATCAGCCGGGCCCGCTGCTCCATCGGCGAGGAGACGAAGCCCTCCTTCTTGAAGACGTCGCCCAGGCTCTCGAACTTGTCGCGGGGATAGCCCTGGTCGTGCAGCACGGCCACGGCGGACGAGAACTGCTCGGGCCGCGTCTTGAGGGTCCAGACCTTGCCGTCCTTGCTGCTCTTGGCGGCCGAGACGCCGGCGTTCTGCAGCACGGCGACCATTTCGTTGGCCTCGCGCTCGGAGAGGTCGCCGTAGAGTTCCTTCTCGGCGCAGGCCGAGAGGAGCAGGGAGGTCGCGGCCAGGGCGGCCAGCAGGCTCCTGCGCATGGCTCGCCTCCTAGGCCTGCTGCCGGAACAGCTGCTGCAGCCCGTCGGACGTCCGGTTGGCGATGTTCGAGGTCAGCTGGCAGTTGAACATGAACTCGTGGCACTGGACGGTCAGGCCGATCATCTCGCCGGGCGTGATCGCCGCGCCCTTGGCCTCGGCGGCCTTGGCGTGGGCCGCCAGGTTCGAGGCCTGGCTGTTGACGAACTCCAGCTGGTTGAAGACGCCCTTCATGGCCGGGGCCAGGGCCTCCGGGCCGCCCAGCCCGGACGGCGCCTGGGCGCCGGCGGTATGCAGGGCGTTCTGGAACTGGACCGCGTCGGTCATGGTCGCGCCGTAGCCGACCTGGGTGACCTGGGCTTCCTGCGGAGGGACGACCATCGCGGTCGCCGAAACGGGATCGAAGGACATGACGTCTCTTTCGACTGGTGGGCCGCTAGTTCTTGCGGGCCATGGTTTCGAGGGCGCGGCCGACGCTGTCGACCGAGGTGGATTCGGAATTGGCCATGAAGTTCATCCGCAGGCTTTCCGCGGTGAGCTGGGCCATGACCGAGGGTTTGTCTTCGCCCCCCGGTCCGATCTGGTCGGACAGTTCGGTGATCTTGACGGCCTGGGCGTCGAGGGTCTGGCCCCATGCGTGGGCCATGGCCTCGAACCAGGTGCCCGGACGGTTCTTGTTGTTCGAGCCCTGAAGGCTGGAGGCTAGGGAGAGGCTGCCAAACCCCTGGATTTCGTCGGCCATGGTTTCACTCCTTGGTTTCGGGTTTTCAGAACATCAACTTGGTCTGGGCGCCGCCCTTCTCGACGGTGACGGCCTGGCTCTCGACGGCGACGATCCGGTCGCCCGTCGGGAGCATGGAGCCGGCGAAGTAGCGGGCGCCGTCGGCGGTCGCGACGTAGCCGGCGTCGCCGCCGACCACGGAAACCACGCGCTTACCCGGGCCCTCGTCGAACACCTTGCCGAAGCGGTCGCCGCCGCCTTCGGCGCGGGAGATGTCCAATCCGCGCAGGCCGCGCACGTCGTTCAGCGCCACCTTCTGCACCTTGGCGACCTGTTCGGCGGGGCCGGTCACCTGGACCTGCACCCGCGCCAGGCCGTTAGGCCGGGCCGTGGCGACCAGGCCGTTGGCCATGAAGACGTCCTCGACGTTCTGGGCCAGGGACTCGCTGGTCTGGACCTCGATCCGGGCCGGCACGTCGCGGGTGTCGACGATCTGGCGCAGGCGATCCTTGTCGGCCTCACGGTTCAGCACGCCGGCGATCACCAGCTTGTCCCCGGCGCCCGGCTTCACGGCCAGTGCGCCGTAGCCCTCTTCGCGCAGCAGGGCGTGGACCTGGCCGGCGCTGGCGTGGTGGCCGCCCCAGATCGGGGCGTTGGCGGCCGCGTAGGTCACGCAGGCCAGGGCCGCGCCGAACGCCAGGCCCGGAACCAGATGCGGCGTACCGCGAACGAAGCTGATAGCGCGGTCGAACAGGCGTCGGGCGGCCGTCTCGCCGTAGTCGTGCTCGGCCTGGGCCATCTCTCGCTCGGCGCTGGGCGGAGCGGTGGTCAGCAGCCGCTCGGCCTCGGCCCATCGGGGGCTGCCTTCCAGGCCGATGGCCACGGCGTTGTCGCCGATCAGCAACGGCAGATAGAAGGGCAGAACCGCGCGCGACGGGGCGGTCAGCGGATGGCCCAGCATCTCGGCCTGGCCTTCTAGGACGTCGATGTCGGCCGCGTCCTCGCGCGCGGTCAGCCGGACGCGAACGCCCTTGGCGCTGGGATCGCGCAGGACGATGTCGGCGTCGAAGGCATGGCCGAGCTCGACGGGTTCGCCGTCGTCGAGCGGGGCGGACGCTCCGCGCACGCGGCCGGCGAGGACCTTGAGGACGAGGGCTTCCGAGGAGGTTTCGAGGGCTGAGTCGAACATGGCGCTAACTCGGGTTGGGGATGGGTTTCATCGCGCCGCTGGACGGAGCCGACGGCGTGGTGGGTGCGGGCGGCGGGGCCGCGCGGCTGGTCCTGGCCGTGCGCGCGGGCTTCTTGCGCTCGACCGGCAGGGGCGGCGCCGACGGCAGGGGCGCGTTCTCGAAGCCAGATGCCGGGGCGTCGTAGCGCAGGCCCGCCTGGGTGGTGGATCGGGCCGAACCGATCGAAGCCAGACGAGGCGTGATCAGGAACATGCGCTCCATGCGGCCGCTGCTGCGCGACTGGACCTTGAACAGGGTGCCCAGCCCCGGAATACTGCCCAGCACCGGCACGCGGGTCGTGCCCGTGCTGTCCGACTGCACCGTCATGCCGCCCAGCAGCAGGCTCTGGCCTTCCACGATCAGGGCCTGGGTGTTCAGCGCCGACCGCCGCACCACGGGGATGTTGTCCACGCTGGCGTCGGTCAGCGAGCCGTCTTCGATGCTCACCAGCATGCGGATGCGGGTCTGGTTGTTGTCGCGCGTGACGTGCGGCGTGACCCGCAGGGTGGTGCCGCTGCTGACGTTGAACAGGTCGACGTCGCGTTCGCCGGCCAGGCGGACATAGAAGTCGCGGGTGTTCTGGAACACCGCCTCGACGTTCGACAGGGTGACCACCTGGGGCCGCGAAACCACGCGGGCGATGCCTTCGGTTTCCAGCGCGTTCAGCCGGGCCGAGAAGTAGTCGCCGTCGCCGATGATGGTCGAGGCGACCAGGCCGGCCACCGACTTGGGCGAGGTGTTGCCGCGGACCAGGTTGCTGTCTTCCAGCCCGGCCGGGGCGTTGGGGCCCCGCCCGAACTGGATGCCGCCGTTTCCGTCGTCGAACCGCCAGTTGATGCCCAGGTCGCGGGCCTTGTTGGTGTCGATGTCGATGATCGCCGCCTCGATCTCCAGCAGCTGGGGTTCGACGTCGAGGGCCCGCACCAGTTCTTCGTAAGCCGACATCCGTTCGGCCACGTCGCGCACGATGACGGCGTTGAGGCGAGAGTCCGCCTGGATGCGCACCGGGTTCTCAGGCGAATAGACGTCGGTTTGCTCGCTGGCGAGCGGCGTACCCAGCGTCGTCTCGTTGGCGTAGCCCGGACCGGAGGGATTGGGCGTGCCCAGCGTGGCCAGGCCCTGGCCGCGCAGCCCCTGCACGGCCGCGGGCAGCAGGGTCTCGCTCCGGGCGCTGGTCCCGGCCCGCTCGCTGGGGTCGGAATAGACCAGCGAGCGCACGATCGAGGCGACGCCCGGTATGGTGACCTGCTTTGATCCGACGGTGAGGTTCACGTCGTCGGCCCAGCCATAGCGCAGGTAGAATACCCGGTACTGCAAGGTCGGCGAGGCGGCTTCGGCCTGGGCCCCGCCGCGGGCCAGCTCGTCGATCTGCTGCAGGAAGCGCGGCGCGCCCGAGGCCAGCAGCATGTCGCTGGTCGCGCGCAGGGTGTTGCGGCTGTTGGGCAGGCCCAGTTGCCGGGCCGCGCGGTCGACCCGTCGCGACGCCGAGGCCGAGATCGGGAAGCTGCGGCTGGACAGCTGCGAAGCGGTGTAAACATAGGCCGCGCCGCCGTCGTAGTAGGTGACCAGGTCGAAGGCCTTGGAGACGTCGGCGTCGATCTTCGCGGCCGGTCCCTTGAAGACGCCGTTGATCGTGCCCGCCACCGACGACGAGATCACCACCGGCACGCCGATCTGGCTGTAGAAGTTCTGCAGGAACTGGCTGATGGGCTGCTCCCGCGCCGTCAGGTCCACCGTGCGCGAACCCAGGGGCACGTCGCCGGCCACGGCGACCGGAGGGGGGATCATCAGGGCGGCGCCGAGACCGGCCGCGAGGAAGGTCTTTTTCCAGGATCGTTGGAGGGGGCGGGATCGGGAAGAGGTGGTGTGTTCCGACAGTAGAGGCATTCCGACTCCAGGTTCAGGCCGCCGCGGGCGCGGATTGGGGCGGTTCGGGATCGTTGGGCACGACGGTCAGCGGATCGCGCGGGAAGGCGACGCGGCCGACGATGTCGAGCTTCAGGGTGGGCAGCAGTTCGTGGAACGACAGCACGCCCAGGTCGAAGCGGGGGGTTTCCACCAGCTTGCGCACGTGCCGGCGCAGGTCGATGGCTGCCAGCAGGACGGGCGCTTGGGTCTCGTCCACCTTGGCCAGGATGGCGTCGGTGATCCGGCGCGACATATCGGGATCTAGCGCCAGCTGCTGGGCGCCGCCGCCGGTTCGGATGGCCTCGCGCAGGTGCTGCTCCAGCGGCGGCTCCAGCACGATGGCCCGCAGCGCGCCGTCGGGGGCGTAGCGATGGCTGATCTGGCGACGCAGGGCGACGCGCGCGAACTCGGTCAGGGCGAAGGGGTCCTTCTCCCGCTGGCCGGCGTCGGCCAGGGATTCGAGGATGTCGCGCAGGTTCCGCAGCGGGACCTCCTCTTCGGCCAGGCGACGCATCACCTCGGCGATGCGGGCCAGGGGCAGAGCCCGGGCGGCTTCCTTGACCACCTCGGGATAGTCGGCCCCGGCGCGGTTCAGCAGGGTGCTGGCTTCCTGGATGCCCACGAACAGGCCGGTGTTGCGGCGAAGCGCCTGGCGCACGGCCTCCTGCAGGGCGGGCAGGTCCGACGGATCGGCCAGCTCGCCGGCGCCAATCGGGGCTTCAAAGGCTAGCAGCCGCCAGCGGGCCGGCCCGGCGGGGTCGCCGTAGTGGAACGAGGCGCGGGGCAGGGCGACGCCGAGGCGGACCTCGAAGCCCTCCAGAACCTCCTCCAGCGCCCGGGCCAGAACCGCGCCCTCGTGACGGCGCACGCCGTCGCCGTCCAGCTCCAGCAGCAGAGGCACGATCGGCTGGGCGTCCAAGGTCCGGGTCTGGGCCGCGACCGCCGGGGCCTTGGCCTCGTCGGTCAGCACGCGATCAGGGGCGAAGCGCTTGGTCAGCTTGGACCGCAGGTCGGCGTCCAGCAGGGCGCCGGTGACCAGGGCCACGCCGCCCAGCAGCAGGAACACCGGGACAGGGAAGCCGGGCACCAGGGCCAGCAGCCAGCAGATGCCCCCTGCCACCAGGAACACCCGCGGCTTGGCGGCGAACTGCCGGCGCATGGCGTCGCCCAGGTGGCTGTCGCTGTCCTCGTCGGTGGTGCGGGTGACGATCAGGCCGGCGGCCATGGCGCCCAGCAGGGCGGGGATCTGGGTGACCATGCCGTCGCCGATGGTCAGGATGGAGTACTTGTGGATCGCCGAGCCGAAGTCGAGGCCCTGCTGGATCATGCCGATGGCCAAGCCGCCCAGCAGGTTGATGACCACGATGATGATGCTGGCGATGGCGTCGCCTTTGACGAACTTCATCGCGCCGTCGAGGCTGCCGTGGAGCTTGCTTTCCATCTCCAGCACGCGCCGCCGGCGCTTGGCCTCGTCCTTGTCGATCATGCCCGAGCGCAGGTCGCTGTCGATCGACAGCTGTTTGCCGGGCATGGCGTCCAGGCTGAAGCGAGCGGCCACCTCGGCGACCCGCTCGGCCCCCTTGGCGATGACGATGAACTGCACGACCGTGATGATCAGGAAGACCACCAGCCCGACCACCAGATTGCCGCCGGCCACCAGGTTGCCGAAGGTGTTGATGATGTTGCCGGCATGGCCCTCGATCAGGATCATGCGGGTCGTGGCGATCGACAGGGCCAGCCGATAGAGCGTGGTGATCAGCAGCAGGCTGGGGAAGACCGAGAACTCGACGATGGTCGAGATGTAGATCGCGACCAGCAGCAGCATCACGCCGAAGCAGATGTTGACCGCCACCAGGGTGTCCAGCGCCAGGGCTGGCAAGGGCAGGATCATCAGGCCGACGATGGCGACGACGCCCGCGACCAGGAACAGGTCGCTGAACCGCGCCACCAGGCCCTGGTTCGGCCGGCGTTGAAGGCGCTTGAGGTAGGATTCCACGCTCATGGTCTCGTCCCTCCGCCTGGCCTATTGGCTGCCGCGCGCCGAGATCAGGGCGTGGTACTGGGCCAGGACGCTGGTCACGTAGCCCTGGGTCTCGCGGTAGGGCGGGGTCTTGAAGCCATGCTTGATCACCGCGCCTTCGCCGGCGTTGTAGGCCGCCAGAACCAGTTCCAGATTGTTGCCGAAGCGGTGCTGCAGGTTCTTCAGGTAGGCCGCGCTGGTGCGGATGTTGATCATCGGGTCGTTGAGCTCGATCGACGGCTCGCGGACCCCGAACCGCCTGGCCGTGGCCGGCATGATCTGCATCAGGCCGCGGGCGCCCTTGGGTGAGACGGCGGCCGCGTTGCCACGCGATTCCACGTGCATGACGGCGCGAAGAAGATCGGGATCGATGTTGTAGTCGCGGCCGACCGCGGCGGTCTGGGTGGCGTAAAACGCCGTTCCGGTGGAACCGCGCGCCGGCGTCGCCGGCGTCGCCGCGACCATCCGTCCCGCAGAGATCACGGCGGTCGCCGTGACAGGCGCGTCATAGAGCCGGAGCTGTTCGGATGCGCTCGTTGGTTGAGTTTCAGTCGTGCAATCCGCCAGCGCCAAGGAAAACTTCTCGTTGAGCGCTTGTGTCGAGCTGAATTTCAGCCCGCCTTCCGTCTCGCATTCATAAGCAAGTGCTGGGCTGGACGTGATCAATATTAATAGGGCAACAGTCGGCGCTACGCAGAACTTGCGCATACATTAGTCCCTTCATGTAGCGCCCCGTCTGTGTTCCCAACGACACAAAGGTTAACTTTCGTGGAACTAACCTGTCAACCGCGCAATCATGACAATTTTTAAGCGCGGTATACTGAGTTTATAGGGAGATAATCTAAGCTTAAGCTTCTTATGTTCTGTGGCTGAGCTTGTCATCTTTCCGCCCTATTTAAATACGAACTCGCTATTTTCGTAGGCCGATCAACGGTCAAGGATCGAGGTTCTTCGCGAGCGCACGCTATGGCTGAGAAGAACGACGGCGGCGACAAGACGGAGAAGCCGACACCCAAGCGCCTCTCGGATGCGCGCAAAAAGGGTGATGTGCCCAAGAGCAAGGACGTCACCTCGACCGCCGTCCTGGGCGCGTGGCTTCTGCTCGGCTTGATGGTCGCGGGTTTCGCGTTCAACCGACTCGGCGGGCTGTTCGACGAGATCTTCGCCGTCATGGACCGGCCTTTCGCCGAGGCCTGGCCGATCGCCGGCGCGGCGGCGGGCAAGGCCTTCGTCGCGATCACCGCCCTGCTGCTGGTCCCGATCGCGATCTTCGGCCTGCTGGCCGAGTTCGCCCAGGTCGGGCCGGTCTTCACGTTCGAGAAGATGGCCCCCAAGATGTCCCACATGAACCCCGGCGAGGGGCTCAAGCGGATGTTCAACACCGACAACCTGTTCGAGGTGGTCAAGTCGCTGGCCAAGACGCTGCTGCTGGTGGTCCTGACCTGGATCGTGGCCGCTGCGGCCTTCGACAAGCTGATGGCGGTGCCCACCGGCGGCGCCGACGGGGCCCTGGCGGCCTATGGCGGGCTGACGTTCCAGCTCCTGGCCGGAACCGTCGGCGTGTTCCTGTTCGTGTCGATGCTGGACTTCGCCTACCAGAAGTTCTCCTTCACCAAGAAGATGCGGATGAGCCATCGCGACATCCGCCAGGAGATGAAGGATTCCGAGGGCGACCCCCACGTGAAAGCCCATCGCCGGCAGCTGCACCAGGAGTGGGCGCAGCAGAACGCGGTGCAGGCGGCGCGCGACGCCTCGGTGCTGGTGGTCAATCCCACCCACATCGCCTGCGCCCTGGCCTATGACCCGGCCGAGCACGCGGTTCCGGTCCTGCTGGGCAAGGGGGAGGGGCTGATCGCCCAGGCCATGCGCGAGGCGGCCGAGACCGAAGGGGTGCCGATCATCCGCAATGTCGAACTGGCCCGGGCGCTGCGCGACAAGGTGGCGGTCGACGACATCGTCCCGCAGGATCTGTTCGCGGCGGTCGCCGAGGTCATCCTGTGGGCGCGGCGCATCCGCGAGGAGGCGGCGGCTGAACCTTCACTGGGCGACGACCGTTCAGCTTCGGGACCCCTCTTCCCGCCGCCGCCGGAAGGCGGTCACCACCCGGACCGATAGCTGCTTGGAGTGCCCGTGAACGCCGCCAGCGCGCTGCTCGAACTGCTCACCGTCGCCTTCGCCCTGGCCATCGTGCTGGGTCTGGCCTTCTTCTCGCTGAAGCTGCTCAAGCGGTTCCAGGCAGGCGCGCCCAGCGACGACCAGATCCGCTATCTGCGCGCCCTGCCGGTGGGGCAGCGCGAACGGCTGACCCTGGTGGCCTATCGCGACGAGGTGTTCCTGCTGGGCGTCACCGCCGGCCAGATCACCGTCCTGGATCGCCGTCCTCGCACCGCCGAGGAGCTCGCGGCCGAACAGATCGCCGTCGAACAGGCGCGCCAGCGCGCCGCTCAGCCGTCGGCGGCCGTGCGCCGGTTGATAGGGAAAACCCTAGCTAGGGAACGCCCCGACTTCTGACGAACGACGCGGGATGGTTGTCTCGTATCGCCAGGTCACGGCGATGAGCGCCCGGCGGACCCAAGGCGCCAAGATTTCACATCGCGGAGTTCAAACCATGTCCGGTATCTTCAGCGGCGGCGGTCTCAGCATCGGCAGCCTCTTCAGCACCGCCGCCCTCGCCGCCTTGACCGGGGGCACGTCGCTGGCCTTCCAATCGATCTTCCAGCAGATCATCAGCTCGGTCGCCAGTCAGGTGATCCAGCAGGTCGGTCAGCAACTGGGCCTGCCGCAGGGCGTGATCGACCTGGCCCAGGGGGTGTTCCAGGCCGCCAGCGGCAACCCGGGCGGCGTCGCCCAGAGCCTGACGGACTCGGTCCAGAACGCCAGCGACACGTTCAACCTCTCGCCGCAACAGCAGGGCGACCTGCAACGCTCGGCCGAGGACGTCGCTCAGAGCTGGACGACCTCGATCCTGGACCAGGTCCGCGAGGGCGGCGAAGGCAAGTCGACCAAGGGCGACAGCTTCCTGGTCGCCCTGGCCAAGGCCCTGGGCAAGGTCATGGACGGCAAGATGACCCAGATGAAGGCCAAGACCGACCAGCTGGGCGGCCTGGACTCCAAGGACTCCAAGTACGGTCAGCTGACCGCCGAGATCCAGGCCCTGGGCCAGGAGATGAACATGGTCAGCCAGGCGCTGAACAACTCGATCAAGTCCATCGGCGAAGCCGGCTCGACGCTGGCCCGCAAGGGTTAAGCTCAAGCTTCACTTTACAGAAAGGCAGGCGGTCTTCGGGCCGCCTGTCGTTTTGTTGTCAACATTGCACGCCAGGGTTGGGAAAACAGGAGAACACCGGATGAAACGCTGCCTTGTTTCTCTGCTCGGCGCCGCCGCCCTGGCGATTGGATTGCCTGCCGCGGCCCAGGATTTCTCCAGCATCGGCACGCAGTACATGGACTTCGGTTCGTCGATGGCGGCAGTCGGCCAGATGAACAATGTCCTGGGCAACACCGTCCGCAGCGGAGGGGGTGGGGCACGCCGAAGCGGCTCCTCCGTCGGCGCGGGCCTATCGGCGTCACGGCAGGCGGTGTCGGTCAACACGCGATATCGATCGTCGCCCGCGGTCACCCAACGGGTGCGGGGACAGTTCGCCGACTATGTGGCCAAGACCGATCCGGCCAACGCCGATCGCCTGCGGCAGACCGTCCAGCAGAAGGATCTCCTGGGCGCCTGGGAAAAGCACGTGTCGACCGACGGCCTGCGCCGCGGCGACGTCGCCGACGCCATGGCCGCCTACTGGGTCCAGAACTGGCAGATCGCCAACAACGTGCCTTTCACCAACCGCAGCCAGGTTCAGGCGGTGCGCGGCCAGGTCGTCAACGCCTTGAACTCCAATCCGCAGTTCGCGCGCCTCGACGACGCCGGCAAGCAGGAGATGGCCGAGGTGTTCATGTACAATTTCGTCGCCCAGGGCTCGGCCTTTTCCGACGCGACGTCCAAGGGCGACAAGGGCCTCAGCAATCGGCTCTCCAACGCCGCCGTCGCACGGTTCCGCAACGAGATGAACGTCGATCTCCGCCAGCTGAAGTTGACCCAGGCCGGCTTCGTGCGCTGAAGCGCTGGCGACGCTGGGGAAAACCCCAATAGCCGTGCGGCGACGTGGGGCGCAGGGTTGGAGGAGGAGGACATCGCCATGATCGTGCAGGAGCCGACCGCCGCGACGCGCGCCGCTTCCCTGGGCCGCGCCGCCGACTTGTCGTCCAGACCCAGCCGCCTCGACGACGCCGTCGACCGGTTCGCGCGAACAGGTCGACTGGACCACGTCGCCTTCGCCGAGGCTGGCCCCAGTGAAACGTCCGACGCGTTGAACCGCCTGCCGCCGGCCCAGCGCGGCGCCCTGGAGGGGGCGCTCTTGGCTCAAGGCCTGGGCGGCGTGCTCGAGGGGGTAGGCGGCGCCGTCGACAACACCGTCGGCGTGGTCGAGGACACGGCCGACACCGTGGCCGACCCGGTGGTTGAAACCCGGTCCGAGCGTACGAACGGCGCCTTCCAGGCCGCGGTCCACGACGCGTGGTGGACGCAGATGCGCGGCCAGGCCCAGATGGACGTCACCCTCGCGTTCCAGGACAAGCTGGATCGTCCCGCCACGGCGCTGGCCAATCTCACCCGCACCGAGGCGACAGCCCCGCCGGCGACCGAGGCCAAGGCTTGAAGGCGCTCGGCGTCTGCCTGTTCGTCGGCTGTGTGGCGCTGGCCGGGGCGGGGCGGGCCCAGGGCTTTCCCGATCTTGGCTATATGGCGATGACGATCGGCGCGGGCGGCCTGCAGACCTCGGCCATGAACAACGTCATCGCCACGGCGGTGAAGCCGTCCAGGGCGCGCGGCGACGCCAACGCCTCGGCCCGGCCGCTCGCGCCGCCGCAAGCCGTCACGACGTACAGGGCCAATCCTCTGGTCGCCGCTCGCGTTCAGAAGCAGTTCACCGATTGGATGGCCAAGCAGGCTGGCGCTCAAGGCGGCCAGGCGGTCGCCGCCGCCTTGCGTCGGGACGATCCCGTCGCCAGCTGGTCCCGGCTGATCGCCGCCGACGGGTTGCGGCCGGGCGACACGGCCGATGCGCTGACGGCCTATTGGGTGCTCAACTGGGTCATCGCCAACCGGGGCGACAGCACGCGCGCTCAGGTCCTGGCCGTGCGCGACCAGGTGAGGCCGACCTTGGCGCGCGATCCTGCCCATGCGCGCCTGGGCGAGGCGGATCGGCAGGCGTTCGCCGAGGTTTTGATCCTGAACTTTCTCATTCAGCACGCGGCCTATGTCGAGGCGTTGAAGCGCAACGACTCCCAGCTGCTGGACAGGCTGTCCGACGCCGCCGTCGCTCGCTTCCGCAATGAGATGGGCGTTGATCTGCGACGGCTTCGACTGACCGCCGAAGGCTTCGTCTCGGCCTAGACGACGGCCCGCAGATCCTGGGTCGCGCCGTCGATGATCCGCACGAACTGCTCGACCGCGTCCGCCCGGGCCGCGCCGGGAGCGGGGTCGCGCTGCAGACCGGCGGCTATGGCGCGCATCAACGGCTCGACCAGGCCGGCCGGAGTCATGTGCGGCTTGTCGGCCGCCTGGGCGCGCAGCTCGCGAGCGAAATCGGCCAGCACCCGCTCGATCCGGCCCGCGTCCACCGGCGAGGTGGCTGACAAGCGACCGGCGACGGTCTGGCCGCTCTGGGCCGCCAGGGTCCGCAGGTCGCCGCCGACCTGGGCCATGCTGCTCTGTCCGTGCTCGGCCCAGGTCTGGACGACCGCCCCGGCGCGATCGCCGCCCCGCAGGGGGTCGACCAGGGCGGCGCCGGTGATCGCGGCCATCGCCTCCAGCGCCAGCCGCGCCACGCCGGCCCGCGCCGCGGTGGTCGACGGCGTGGAGGTCGAGAAATCGACCGCCGCCGCGCGTTCGACGGGACGGATCAAGACGCGGCCTCCACCTTGGTCACCCGCAGCGTCGGCTTGAGCGCCTCCCAGCCGATCACGGCGCCGATGGCCTGGATGCTGTTGCGGCCGTCGACCAGTTCCTCGTTCTCGCCGTCGAAGGTGAGGATCGCGGCGGAGCGATCGCCCTGACGGACGGCGAAGCGCGCCCAGGGGTAGCCTTCGACGATCTCCAGACGGGCGTCCGGATAGGCGGCGCGCAGTTCGGCGACGGAGACTCCCGGCTGCATGGCGGCGGCTCCCTTGGGCGCTGCGGATTGGGCGCGGACATAGCGGCCCGACAGGACCGCGCCGACGCCGCAGCCCTGGAAATCCGTGCTGACGATCGCGCCTTGCGGCATGACGTCGACCTTCACGTTCGCGGGGTGGGCGGCCAGATCCTGGGCGCTCACCGTCAGATTGACGCCCTCGAACGGCACGACCCGGGCGTCGATCGTCTGGCCGTTCAGCGGTCCCTCGGCCTCGATCTCGCAGTCCGCCGCCGCGCCGTCGCCGTCGGACGCGCTGGAGCCGCCCTTGAGGCTGACCCGCCAGCCGTCTCCGGCGGGCTTGAGCGTCAGGGTCGCGCGGCGGTCGCCTTGCAGGACGTAGGCGCCGGCCGGTGAAGCGGCGGGCGTGGCCTGGGGAGCGGATCCGGCGGCGGCGTCAAGCGGGGGGGAAGCGACCGCCGCCGCCGGGCGCTCGCAACCGGCCGAAGCCAGCGCAAGGACAAGCAGGGGAAACAGGCGAGGGATCATGACCCCGGAACGCGGCGGGAGCCCTGAAGTTCTCATTCGGCTCTCATCGGGCCAGCATGGCCAGGGCGTCGCGACGCTCGTCGCCGAACCGGGCGGCGACCGAGGCCTGGACCTGCGCCGAGGCGCTGGTGAAATAGGCCAGGGCGCCCGAGGCGTCGCGCTTGCCGCGCTCGTCATAGATGGCGTTGATCAGGGCGCGGTCGTAGGCCTGGCCGTCGGATGGTTTCACGCCCTGGCCCTCGACCGTCGCCATGGCCTTGACGATGGCGTTGGTCTCCGGGCCGTGCTGCACGGCGGTCGACCAGGCCACATCCTTCAGCGCCGCCGAACGGCCCGACAGGTCCAGGCCCGTCGTCGCCTGCACGTGCGCGACCTGGACGTCGTAGTGGGTGCGCTGGATATAGGCGTGCTGGGCCGCCTCGAACTTTTCGGGCTCACGGGCGGCGATCGCCTTCCAGGTGGCGGTGAAGCTGGCCGAGCCGGGATTGGCCCCGCCGAACTCCGCCGCCCAGGCGCGGCCCTCGTTGGCCAGGAACTGCTGCGGGCGTCCCAGATTGCCCGCCAGCTGATACGTGCCGTACGACACGCCGCCGGGGTCGCCGTTGCCGGACGAGACCGTGCCGGGGCCCCGGCCGCCCGTCTCGTACTGTTCCGACAGGGCGCCCAGTTCTCCCTCGCTGGCCGACGGCCGCACGGAAGGCGCGTCGGCCGGCGGGCCCTGCCGGCCGACGTCGACCAGCACGTAGTTGAAGGTCTTCTGGTCGCCCAGGCCGTTCCAGAATGCGCGGAAGTCGGCAGGCTTCAGGGTCTGGCATCCCGCCGAACCGGTATTGGTGTTCCCTCCGGCGTGGAACAGGAACGAGTTGTCGGTGCTGCGGCCCGCGCCCTTGGGGTCGTCGGCGTTGATGCGGCCGTCATGGTTGGTGTCGCGTTCGACGCCCACGGCCTGGGTGGGCCGCAGGACGTCGCCCAGGTTGCCGCTGTGGCTTTTTTGGAAGCTGAACGTGCCCTGCGCCAGTCGGCCCAGCTCCAGCCGTCCGTCGCCATTGAAGTCCGCGCCGTAGCGGCCGTCATACTGGCCGGAGGGCTCGGTGTTGGCCGAGAACTCGCGCACCGTCCCGCCCGAGCCGTTGGCCTGCAGCACCACGATCCGATCGTCATAGGCGCCCTTGCCGCCGTTGGCGTTGACCGCGGTGTCGGCGCGCAGGCCCAGGATCACCTGCCGTCCGGCCGCGAGGTGGGCCTTGGCCTTCGCGTCGCCATGGGTGTTCACATAGCCGGCGTACAGCTCGTATTTCTGGCCGGCGCTCAGACCCGCCGTCGAGGGCAGGGCGCCCGTCGCCTGGCTCGCGGCCTGGGTCTGGACCGGCGTTGCGGCGGTGGAGGGGGAGGGCGTGGTCGCGCCGCGGCCGGGCACGCGCAGTTCCTGGCCCACATGGATCAGATTCGGATTGGCCAGGTGGTTGGCCTGGGCCAGGGCCTGCCACGAGACGCCGAACTTCTCGCCGATCTTCGACAAGCTGTCGCCGTCGGCGACCCGGTACGACCGGGTCTCGGCGCCGCCGGGAGGCACGGTGATCGTCTGTCCGGGACGGATCAGGTTGGGATTGACGATCTGGGGGTTGGCGCGGATCAGCGCGTCCACGGAAACACCGCGTTCCGCCGCGATGCTCGACAGGGTCTCGCCCGTCTTGACCAGATGCTCGTCGGGCGAGGAACCGGCCCCGCCGCCGCCGCTGACGGAAGCCTGGGTGTTGAGGGACACGCTGGTCATTGGGACGCTCCTCGCACGAACAACTGGCCTTGACGCTACGCTCCTCGATAGCCGCGCATAACTAGGGAAGACCCTAGTTGGGCGGTTGGTCGGCTCGGTGTCTCGCTGGCGCCGGTTGGCCTAAGGCGTCCAAGGCCGCTCATGGCGCTGAATGGCAGTCGCCAGCGGCCAGGGGGAAAGAGGCGGAACCCGAAACGCGGAGTCATCGGCGCGAGCGGCGGCGACCAGCCGCTTCTAGCGGCTGCTGGCTATCGGGCGCTTCAGGGGATGATTGGATCTCGCCGATGTGGTGAGGGCCCAAGCGCTTGAAACGCTTGGGCCCCCGTGGTGCCGCCGGGCAGGATTGAACTGCCGACCTCAGCCTTACCAAGCAATGAGGAAGCATTCGCCCGTAATTTCGCGGATGTTCTTTTATATTGCTGCGCAAGGCGTTTTGTCAAATCGAACCTGCCGTTCGGTTTTCACTTTTTCCCGCCAATTCTCTTCTGGCGATGACCCGATGATTACCGCGTCGGCTCGGGCAGATTTGCCGCCGGCGGGCCCACTTCCGATGGAAGGGGCATAATCATGCGCGTTGGCAAGAAACTGACACTACGGCTCGTCGCCAGTCTGAAGCCGAAAAAGGCGACCTATTTCGTTTGGGACGGCGAGGTGAAAGGCTTCGGCCTGAAGGTGCGGTCGAGCGGTCACAAGAGCTATGTGCTGCAGTACCGTCTGGGTGGTCGATCTCGCCGATATTCGATCGGGACGCACGGCTCGCCATGGACGCCCGAAACGGCGCGCGACGAAGCGCTTCGCCTGCTGGGCGAGGTGGTCCAGGCGATCGACGTCCAGGCCGAGAAGGTCGACCGGCGACTGGACCTGACGGTCGCCGAGCTTTGCGACCTTTACGTCACCGTGGGTCTGGCGACGAGGAAGCCTGCCTCCGTCATCGCCGCCCGGGCCGACTTCGACAACCACGTCAAACCGCTTTTAGGAGCGCGGAGGGCGGCGGGGATTACGCGCGCCGATGTCGAGAAGCTGCTCGTCGACGTGGCCAGAGGGGCAACCGCCAAGCGCCGCAAGGGTGACAAGAAGCGGAGCCTGGCCCGCGTGCGTGGTGGAAAAGGCGCCGCCAATAGTGTGGTCAGGACCCTCGGTGCGGCCTTCAGCTTTGGCATCGGTCGCGGCGTGCGAGCGGACAATCCTACGGTCGGCGTGAAGAAGTACCGCGAGCGAAAGCTCGAGCGCTTCTTGAGCGGCGAGGAGCTCGCCAGGCTCGGCCAGGTGCTTGCGGCGTCCGAAGCCTTGGGCGTCGATGGTCCCTACGCGGTCGCCGCGATCCGGTTGCTGATCCTGACCGGCTGCCGACTGCAGGAAATCCTCAAGCTCAAACGCTGTGAGATCGACTACCCCAATCGTTGCCTGCGTCTGCCTGACAGCAAGACCGGCGCGAAGATCGTGCACGTCGGCGACGTCGTGCTCGGACTGCTGAGATCGATCCCGCCCGTTAAGGGCAATCCTTTCGTGTTGCCGGGATTGGGCGGCGTCGGCTGCCTGGTCAATCTACAGAAGCCGTGGGCGCGGATCCGCAAGGCGGCTGGCCTGGAGGATGTGCGCATCCATGACCTGCGTCACTCCTTCGCCAGTTTCGGTGCGAGCAGCGGCGACAGCCTCTTGGTCATCGGCGCCTTGCTGGGCCATCGTAGCGCCCAATCGACCGAGCGCTATGCTCACCTTTCCGCCGGTCCCGTGAAGGCGGCCGCGCAACGGATCTCCGGTGAGATCGCGCAGTTACTGGGGTCGACGATCGAGCCCGCCGATGTCCCAGCGGATATCACCACCGTCGCGCAAGCGACCTTGGAGCCGCTGAGGAGCATTCTTGGCGATGTCATCAACACGCGGTGGCTTGACACTCGGGCCGCCGCCGCGCGCTTGGGTCTGACCAAGGGGACTCTGCAGACCTACCGCTGGATGGGGGTGGGGCCCCCGTTCCAGAGGATCGGTCGGCGGGTGGTTTATTCGCAAGACCTTGTCGATCGATGGAAAGCCACACCGGCTGCGGTCGCGCTTGCATCCGCGGTTTAGCGTTCGACCGCTGCGTGGCGCTGATCCGTCGGCGGGAGGCTGAGATCGGCTTCCTGTTCGAACTGGATCAGCGCCTCGATCCATCTGGGCTAGGCCGCCACACCGTTCCAGGTTGCCGGAGACAGGGGGAGCAGTCCGGCGCTGCGCCGGCACTGTAGCGGTTACAAGTTCGAATCGCGTCCGGCGCACCTACGCTATTTTACGCCACGGTTTCCCAGAGCTACCCCTGAGCCGCCGATTGTACGCTCCGACCCGGGGGCGTCGCTTCCCCGAAGGCGGACGTTCCGAAAGGCTGAGAGGGGGGGTTTTCGGGCGTTCTAGAGGGCCGCTTTCAGGGCCTCGATCGAGATCGCGTGTGCGGGCGCGTCGGAACTTTCCAGTAAGTCAAATAACTCGACACGCCCATCAGCCTTGTAGACCTCGATCTGGAGCGTATTGCCGGAGGCGCGCCATTCCGTGGTGCCTGGGTCGTTCAAAGCTTGGACTAGGCTCTGTTTCACATGGACGGACAATTCACCCTCCGCAAGGAGGCGACGCAGCAATGGATAGTCGGAGGTCGAGCTCATTCGGCTACGCTACGGGGGGCGGCAAGGTCTGGGAAGGGTCGTAAGCGCGAATGAGCGCCCCTGCCGAAACTGGACATTGAGGTTGCTGAGCCGCACCGCTCAGCGTTTCGGGGGAGGCCCAGTTGTCGGCGCGATGCCAATTTCCGTTCCCGACCCATAGCGGTCTCTCGGTCCCCGTGTACGATGGCGGCATGGACCATCGCTCCTTGATCGCCTTCCTCACCGGGTCGCTTAGCGCGGACGCGTTAAGCGCCGAAATTCGTGACGAAGTGCGGGCGTGTAATGAGGCTCTCGCTTCCGGAGGCGTCGGCTCGATCATCGTGACGGATGCGCCCGAAACCCGTGTCACGCGTGAGCATGCGTCAAGGCTTCTACAGACGGTCGCCGATGGGACGCTCGATTTCGAGTTGGCCAACTACATCGCCGACGCGCTCATTATGAGCGATGACTTTGAGTTCGAGAATGAGGCGGTCAGCGAGGCGATCTTCTTTCTCGAGGACGACAGTTGCGCGCCAACCAAAGCGGAAATTGACGCCGCGCTCGCTCAACTGCGATCGGCTGGACCGGCAGAAAGCACTCTCGTTGCCGCGCATAAACACTGCGCACGCCATGACGAAGAGATCGCGAGAAGTACTTTCTGTGGCTGCTTCTATTGCTTGGCTATTTTCCCGCCCGCCGATATCGAAGATTGGGTCGATGACGAACCCAGAACGGCTCTCTGTCCGCGCTGCGGCATCGATTCGGTCATCGGCGATGCGTCCGGCTTCCCGGTGAAGGAGGCGGACTTTCTGGGTGCGATGAATGTGTATTGGTTCCAAAGAGCCGTTTCGTTTGCGAAACCCAAAGATGCACCGTTCACCCGCAAGGTATTCGGGGCTTGGCGGGCTTTTCGGGGTTGGTTGAACGCTCTGCTCTAACGTCTCCTCACCACCCGTTTCCGACGTTCGGGGCGTCGGCTTATCGACTGTGATTTCGCACGAAGCCGCAACGGGCGGTGAACGGAAGAGGGCAGTGGGCCGCTTTCGACCCTTAGCTGCCCTTGATCTTGGGCGCGCGGATTTTGAAACGGCTAGCGAAAATTCGCAGTGTGCTTGAGGTGGATGAGGTCTCGACCTCGAAGCAATGTATACGCGATTGCCCGGCTTAGGCGACCGGTGGCGCGAACCCATCCGAGCGGTCGTCCGGGGGCCGGGGCGACGTCATACCAACGGCTAGGGGCCCCCCGCCTAAGAGCCATCTGGGCCATCGCCAGGCCGCATCGTAGCTCGTCGTTCCAAGTGCGGTCTTGGACGACGGAGACGCGAATGCCCAAGGCCCGCCTGGAAGCCTTCAGCGACGGCGTGATCGCCATCATCATCACGGTCATGGTCCTGGAGCTGCGAGCGCCCCAGGTCGCGGAGTTGTCGGCGCTCAAGCCGCTGCTGCCGAAGGTCCTGGGCTATGCGCTGAGCTTCATCTACGTCGGCATCTACTGGAACAACCACCACCACATCATGCGGGCGGTGAGCAGCATCGGCGGATCGGTGATGTGGGCCAATTCGCACCTGCTGTTCTGGATGTCGCTGATCCCCTTCGCGACGGCCTGGATGGAGCAGAGCCATTTCGCGCGGGGGCCCGTCGCGGTCTACGGACTGATGCTGTCGATGACGGGCTTTGGATTTCGGATCTTCGCCGCGTGCCTGGTGCTGCGCGAGGGCCGGGGATCGGCGCTGGCCCAGGCCCTGAACGGCGACCGAAAGACCGACCTGTCGATCGCCGTGTACGCCGCCGGCGTCGCGATCGCCTTCTTCGCGCCGGCCGTCTCCCTGGCGCTCTACGCCCTCGTCGCGGCGATGTGGATCCTGCCGGACCGCCGCGTAGCGCATCTGGCCGACGGCATGGGCCGCGGCCAATCCAATCAGGAGTGAGTTATCCATGGATTTCGAAGGCGTGCACGACGGCAAGGTGGCTGTCGTCCTGGGCGGTTCACGCGGCATCGGCGCGGCCATCGTCGAGCGGCTGGCGATGGACGGGGCAAGGGTGGTCTTCACCTACGCCGCCTCGCCCGAGCCGGCGCGGGCCCTGGAGGCGCGGCTGAAGGGAGCCGGCTGCGAGGCCGTCTGTCTCGAAGCCGACAGCGGCGATGCGGATCAGGTGACCGCCGCGATCGAGGCGGCGATCGCGCTCTTCGGCCGGCTCGACATCCTGGTGGTCAATGCGGGGATCCTGCGCACCGCGCCGATCGACCGCTATGCGCTGGAGGACTTCGATCGCGTCATGGCGGTGAACGTGCGCGGCGTGTTCGTGGCGCTGCGCCATGCCGCCTCACGCATGTCGGACGGCGGGCGGATCATCACCATCGGCAGCAATATCGCGGTCCGGGTCGGCTTTCCCCAGGCCAGCGTCTACGCCTTGACCAAGGCCGCCGTGGCCGCGCTGGTTCGAGGTGCGGCGATCGACCTGGGACCGCGGGGCATCACGGTCAACAATATCCAGCCGGGCCCGACGGCGACCGACCTGACGGCGGGGAGCCAGGATATGATCTTGCCGCTCATCCCGGTCGGCCGCCTGGGCCGTCCGAGCGAGATCTCCGGCCTGGTCTCCTATCTTGCGGGCGGAGAGGCGGGGTTCATCACCGGCGCCAGCCTGACCATCGACGGCGGCGCCTCGGCCTGATCGATCGGACGGCGGGCGACGCAGGTCCAGCACCCGCGCCGGCGCCGGATGCCACACCCCGTCGCGACCATCCCACTCTGTCACCGGAAGGCTGGGACGGTCGCGACGGGCGCCAGCGGCGGCCGACGACTGAGTGCGACCTTCCAGACGCGGAGGTCCGCTGGGGAAGGCGCTCGAGTGCGCCGCGAGGCGCCGGTGAAAGGCTGGGTAGGGCCGGAAAAGCGCGGTCTGATCCGACAATCCTGAAGGATGCGCCTGGGGCACTCTGGCGGGGACTTCAGGAGCCAACCATGCCCCGAGACCACACCCTTGGCTACGACGCCGGCAGCGACCCGCGGATCGATCTCTTCGCCGCGCTGTCGAAGCGCATGATCGGCGAGATCACGGCCGCCGTGGCGATGCTTCGACTGGCGGCCGCCGGCGAGCCGAGCGGCTTGTCGCAACAGGCGTTGAACGACGCGGCCGATCGCCTGCGCGACCAGGCGCGGCTGCAGCACGCGCTCGAGGCGCCCGCCTGGGGCGAGACAATCGACCTCGCCGACAATCTCGAGACGTTGTGCGCCGCGCTCAGCGACGCCAAGCTCCAGCGCGCTGGAATTCATTTGCGCTTGGTGTGCGACCCCGTGGCGATCGATGCGCGGCGGTGTTGGCTGGTCAGCCTCATCGTGGCCGAGTTGGTCGGCTGCGCGGCTTCGCACGCGCCCTGGGGAAACGGTCGCCAGATCGTCATCCGGGTCGGCGCCGACGACGGCGAGGTCTTCTGCGAGGTGGGTCGTGTCGGCGGCGGCTGGGGCTGCGGACTAGGCCGCGTCATCAACCTTGTCAGCCTGCTGCATGGACGGATCGAATGGTCGATGGGGCCAAACGGCGAGGGCGCCAGGCTGACGTTTCCAGCCGACGGCGATCCTATACCAACGACCCGCCACTAGCGCGCCTTCGAGGTGGGGCCAGGTCGCACCGAGGCGCAGGATAGTCCGGCATAGATGGGGGCGGTGACGTCGGCTTAGTTATAGATCAGGCGCGGAAGACCGGGCCTGAGGCAGGCCCGCCAGGGGCGGATGTTTAGTCCGCCCCTGGCCAGACTGGACGATCAGGGCATCAGTAGTCCCAGACCGCGGCGACCCAACGGAAACGGTCGCCATTGAGCGCGATCCGGCCGACCGACGGGAACGGCAGGTGCGAGGCCACCACGATTTCGCTGCTGGCCGCCGCATCCTTCATGAGGCGCAGGCGCACGCGGGCGGCCTCTTGCGGGTCATGCTCGAAACCGTTCTGCCAGTCGGGGTGGTCGAAGGCGACCGGGAAGAGCGCGTCGCCCGCGAACGTCAGCTGGTCTCCGCCGGACGTCACGCGCACCACGCTGTGACCCGGCGTATGCCCGCCGATGCGCCGGGCGACCACGCCCGGCGCGATCTCTTTTTCGTCCACGAAGGTCTGGATCTTGTCGGCGAACTGCTCGGCGAACTGCTGGGCCGTCATGCGCAGGACGTCCGGAATCGGCGGCGGCATGGCCGTCCGGGAGAAGTCGGGCGCTTTCCAGAACTCGAGCTCGGCGGCGGCGACGTGGATCCGCACGTCGGGGCGAAGTTGCGCCTTCACCTCGTCGACCAGGAGGCCGCCGACGTGATCCATGTGCATGTGGGTGATCACGATGTCGGTCAGCGAGGCCAGGTCGATGCCGGCCGCCTTCAGGCGCTGCGGAAACTGGCCCGCCCGGGGGAAGCCGTCGAATTGGCCGCCGAGGCCCGCGTCCACGAGGATGGTCTGGTCGCCGGCGCGGATCACCACCACGTTGAGGGGCCAGTCGAATGCGTCCGGACCCAGGAACATGTCGTTGAACCATGCCTTGCGTTCGGCGGGATCGACATTGCTGGACATCACCTCGGTCGCGATCGGCAGGATCCCGTCGCTGATCACCAGGACGTCGATCTCACCAATCCGCACCGCATAACGCGACGGAACTAGGTCCGCTGAGCCCGTTTCCAGCACGGGCGAGATATTGCCTACGGTCATGTACCTATCCTTCTCGAGGCCGCTCAAACGCGGCGTCGGAACCTAGGCGGCGAGGGGGCGTAGGGTCGATTTGGGTCCAGGCATAGGACGCGCCATACCAGGGCATAGGTCTTGCGATCGAGCGTTTAGCCGTGGGCGCCGCAGCGCTTGAGCAGCTTGGCGGCTTTTGCGCAGGGGAGGCGCCCGCCGGCGGACGAGCGCCTCCGCGCGGACGCCGCTAGGCCTTGATATAGGCCAGAAGGTCGGCGTTGATGACGTCAGCGTGGGTCGTGGCCATGCCGTGCGGCAGGCCCTTGTAGACCTTGAGCGTACCCTTCTTCAGCAGCTTGATCCCGATCAGGGCGGCGTCTGCGATCGGCACGATCTGGTCGTCGTCGCCGTGCATCAGCAGAACCGGCGCGTCGATGGTCTTCAGGTCGTTGGTGAAGTCCGTGGCCGAAAAGGCGGCGATGCAGTCGTACTGCGGCTTGGCGCCGCCCATCATCGCCTGGCGCCACCAGTTGTCGACCACGGCCTGACGGAGCTTCACGCCGGGTCGATTGAAGCCGTAGAACGGACCCGAGGCCAGGTCGCGGTAGAACTCGGCGCGGTTGGCGGCCAGGGCGCTGCGGAGCCCGTCGAACGCCTCGATCGGCATGCCGCCCGGGTTGGCCGGCGTCTTGACCATGATCGGCGGCACCGCACCGATCAGCACCACCTTGGCCACCCGGCCCGCGCCGCCGTAGCGGGCGACATAGTGGGCCGCCTCGCCGCCGCCGGTGGAGTGGCCGACGTGGATGGCGTTCTTCAGGTCCAGATGGGTGGTCAGCACCGCCAGGTCGGCGGCATAGGTGTCCATGTCGTTGCCCGTGTCCGTCTGGCTCGAGCGACCGTGCCCGCGACGATCATGGGCGATGACGCGGTACCCCTGGGACAGGAAGAACAGCATCTGGTTGTCCCAGTCGTCGGCCGAGAGCGGCCAGCCATGGTGGAACACGATCGGCTGGGCGTCCTTGGGACCCCAGTCCTTGTAGAAGATCTGGACGCCGTCCTTGGTGGTGACGAAGCTGCTGCCCATGGTCGTGGTTCCTGACTTGCTGTGGGAGGAGGGGGTGGTCTGAGCCGCGCCCTGGACCGGCGCGGCGGCGATCGCGGCGGCCGCGGCCAGGCCAGCGGTCATGACGCCGCGCCGTGAGGCGTTTTGGCTTTCCTGGTTCATCGAGTTTTCTTCCGTTGAGGGGACAGTCCGCCGCCGTGGCCGGTGGACCCTCGACGGCCTTCCGAAACAGCCGCGAAAAGGGCCCGGTCGGCGAAGCTCAGCGCCGCGTCGACTTGGCCGCGGCGCAGGCCTTCGATCGTCTCCACCCAGCCCGCCTCTCGGCCGTTCCGTCAGGCTTCAACTCTACGGTTCGGCCGAGGACGCCCCCACCTGTCCCGTGGTCTTGGCGGATAGGGCGGAGGTTGGGTGAGCCTATGCCGCCGCATAGGCGCCATAAGGCCCAGGCCGCCCGGAAAGCGGTTTCCGAAGGGTTCGGGGCCGGCCATCGGATGGCCGCGGCGCTGGTCGATGGCCCGACCGGCCCGCAACCCAACCGATGGCCGGCCCGCGCCGGTCACTCTTCGAACGGCCCGTTGGCGATGACGTCGACCCAGGACGGCGCCTTGTAGCCGGGAACCAGCCGTTCGCCGAAATCGCGGATGAAGTTGGCGTAGGTCGTCTCGGGCCGCGAACGGGCCAGCTGGCAGACGCACGCGGTGAACTGGCGCTTCATGTCGAGACGCGGCGCGGCGGCGAGGGCCAGGGCGATGGGCGAGGGGCCCAGGAGGTCGTTGTCGGGGGTCCCGAAGTCGACGCCGATACCGCGCGCGCACAAGGCGACCTCGGGCTCCTTGAACGCGCTGATCGACGGCGTCGCATGCAGGGCGATGCTGTCCCACACCAACTGGGCGCGACGATCGTCGAAACCCTGCTCGCGAACGAAGGCCGCCGCCAGGTTCGCGCCGTTGACCTCGAAACGGTTGGGACCAGGGGCGTGTTCGGTCAGTCCGAGGTCGTGCAGCAAGGTCGACACGGCCAGGACCTCGGCGTCGTGCGCCAGGTCGTCTTGCAGCGCCAGCTTGCTGGCGAACGCCCAGGAGCGGGCGACGTGATTGAACAGGAAGGCCGGACAGCGCTCACGGGCATAGTCGAACGCCCTGGAGATCAGGGGTGATTGCGGAAGGCTCGGAAAGTGCGCCCGCAAATGGGCTTCGGTGGTGGGAACCGCATCGGTCATGGTCAGGTGTCTCGAAAATGAGGGGAACGGGTAGGTGCGGATGCGGGGGACCGGCCGGGCGGTCGGGCGCCCCGGTGTCGGGCCGTCGCTGCCCGCATCGCGGCCTGGTCGGCGCGGCGCGGCCGCCGGGCCGACGCGCGCGCCGCGGCGAAGCTCGCCTAGTCGAAATGATCCGCCGCGGGCGGGTCGCTGGCGGGGAAGCTCTCTTCCAGCGCCTCGTCCAGGAGCTCGTCCTCCTCGTTGGGAGCGACCGCTTGCGTCGGGGTCTGGTCTTGGGTGTCCTTGGTCGTCATGGTCTTCTCCTTGCCCGGTTCGGGTCCGGCAAATCGTCGACCGCGCCTCGGGGCCGGGTCTTGTCAGCCCATGCTCGTTCAGCCTGGGCGGGCGCCATACCAAGGGTCAGGTCGGGCGAGCCTTAGGGCCATCTGGGCGCGGCCGCGCCTCGCTGGCTTTACTCCCGTGCTCAACGCTGCAGGGAGAAGGGCATGTCCAAGACGCGGCTGGAGGCCTTCAGTGACGGCGTCATCGCCATCATCATCACCATCATGGTGCTGGAACTGCGCCCGCCGGAGGGCGTCGGTCTATCGGACCTGGCGCCCTTGCTGCCGACGGCCTTGGGCTATGCCCTGAGCTTCGTCTATGTCGGCATCTACTGGAACAGCCACCACCACATCATGCGGGCCTCGAGCGGCATCTGCGGCTCGGTGATGTGGGCCAATTCGCACCTGCTGTTCTGGATGTCGCTGATCCCGTTCACGACGGCGTGGATGGAGCAGAGCCATTTCTCCCACGGGCCGGTGGCGGTCTACGGCCTGATCCTTCTGCTGACGGGCGCGGCGTTTCGGATCTTCTCGGCCTGCCTGGTGCGGCGCGAGGGGGCGCAGTCGGCGTTGGCGACAGCCCTCAACGGGGATCGGAAGACCGATCTTTCCATCGCGATCTATGCCGTGGGGGTGGCGATCGCCTTCGTGGCGCCGTGGGTTTCCCTTGGCCTCTACGCCGTGGTGGCGTGCATGTGGATCCTGCCCGATCGGCGCGTGGCGCATCTGTCCAACGGCGAGCGACACCATCCGGGGCGATAGGCGCGGCGCCGGGGCCCAAGGGCCCGGCGCCGCCGCCGTCTAGGACGCCGGCTTCTGACGGCAGGCCCAGATCGTGGCGACCCAGCCGAGGATCGCCGGCAGGGTGACGGCCGGGAAGTCCCGGGGCAGGACCGAGGCCGAGCAGATGCCCACGGCCACTTCCCAGAAGTGGAACAGCGCGTGGCCCGAAAGCCAGATGGTCGGGGCCGCCCAGAAGAACAGCCGGTATTGCGGCTTGCGCGCACCGATCAGGAAGGCCGCGCCGATCAGCATGAAGATCAGGCCGATGTCGCGGATGAAGTGCTGGTTGAACGGGCCGGTGGTCGTCACGCCGGGCACGGCGAAGTACCACCCTTCAGGCCAGACGAGCATGAACAGGCCGTTGGCGACGGCGGCGATCCCCAGCACGACGGCCAGGGTGATGGAGATGGATTTCCACATCAGACGGATCCTTGAAATGAGAAAAGCCACGCCCCGGCGCTATGGAACCGGGGCGTGGCCGTGACGACGCGACATCCGCGGGGAAGGATGGTCGTCGTGGCGCATCGACCTTGGGGGGGGCGTCGATGCGCCTCAGGCCGGCGGCGGCCTGATCGGGTTAGGCCGCGGGCGCGGCGGGAGCGGGGTGGGTCGCGCCGGCGCCGATCTGCAGCCGGTTCCAGGCGTTGATCATGCTGATCAGCGCGGTCAGGGCCGCGATCTCGGTCTCGTTGAACTGGCTCTTGACCAGGTTGTAGTCGGCGTCGGACGCGTGGGTCTTGGCCACGCGGGTCAAGGACTCGGTCCAGGCGAGCGCCGCACGCTCGCGTTCGGTGTACAGCGGGGACTCGCGCCAGGCGTCCAGCAGCTGCAGGCGCAGGTCCGTCTCGCCGTGCTTCTTGGCGTCCTGCACATGCATGTAGATGCAGAAGGCGCACCCGTTGATCTGCGAGGCGCGCAGGCGGACCAGCTCGGCAAGGCCGATCTCGATGCCGCTGTCGCCCAGGGCGGCTTCGACGGCCATCATCGCCTTGGTGACGTCCGGCAGGAGCTTGAACGGGGCGAAGCGCGGGGTGGAGGTCATCGTCGTTTCCTCTGTGACGGTGAAGACCCGTCGACAGTGCGCCTTCGACCGGCGGGGCCGCCATTGTGCGCCCAGCGCGCAGGACTACGCCGTTGGCGCAGACGACTACGCCGCCGGTCTCGCCAGGCAGCGCGTCAACCTATGCCAAGGACGTATCGTGGGCGCAGGCGCCGCCGCGGGCTCTACGTCTTTGGTCGAGACGCGCTCAGCCCAGGTCACCATGTCGCCCGACCCTTGGCGGCGATCCTCCCGCGCCCGGGCGCGCGCGATGCTGCGCCGTCCATTTCCCAACCGAGGAGACGCCTCATGAAGATCGTCGTCATCGGCGGCACCGGCCTGATCGGGTCCCGTGTCGTCACCAATCTCGCCGCCCTGGGTCACGAGGCGGTCGCCGCCGCGCCCAATACCGGCGTCAACACCCTGACCGGCGAAGGGCTGGATGCGGCCCTGGCGGGCGCCGACGTCGTCGTCGACGTCGCCAACTCCCCGCAATTCGACGCCGCGCCGGCCCTGGACTTCTTCATCGCCTCGGGACGCAACGTCCTGGCCGCCGGCCAGAAGGCGGGCGTCAAGCACCACGTCGCCCTGTCGGTGGTGGGGACCGAACGCCTTCAGGACAGCGGCTACTTCCGCGCCAAGATCGTCCAGGAGGCGCTGATCCGGGCCTCCCCGATTCCCTTCTCGATCCTGCGCTCGACGCAGTTCTTCCCGTTCGTCCAGGGCATCATCCAGGCTGGCCAGGTCGGCGAGGAGATTCACGTCTCTCCAGCCCTCGTCCAGCCGATCGCCGCGCCCGACGTCGCCGCCGCCCTGACCGACGTGGTGGTCGGCGAGCCGGTCAATGGGCTCCTCGAGGTCGCTGGGCCCGAGGCGTTCGGCCTGGACAAGTTCGTCATCCGTTACCTGCAAGCGACGGGCGACGCGCGCAAGGTCGTGGCCGATCACAAGGCGCTCTACTTCGGCGTCGAACTCCAGGAGCGTTCGCTGACGCCCACGGACGCCCACATCCATGGCCTGACGACCTTCGAGGATTGGCTCAAGGCCAATGTTCCGGCCGCGGCCTGACCCCCTAGCCCGTCGAAGAAATGAAAAAGGCGGGCGGTCCTGTAGGGCCGCCCGCCGCGTTTCGAGAAGAGGCGCGGGTTCTTAGGCCGTGGCCTGAGCGGTGCGCCGGATCCACAGGTCGAACTCGGTGTGCCCAAAGCGCGGCGCCGGGCCGGCGATCAGGGTCTGGTCGTCCAAAATCGCGCCGAAATAAAGCGCATCGGGGTCGGCGACCACCGCCCGCTCGTCCCGCTGGGCCGCCAGGAAGCGCTTGACGAGATCGTCCAGGCGCAGCGGGTCGGGGCCGGCCACCTCCATCGTGTCGTTGGCCGCCGCGCGGCCGGTGATGTCGGCCAGGGCGGCCGCGACATCCTCGGCGGCGATGAACTGCACCCGCGCCGGAGCCAGGCGCACGATGTCGCCGTCGAGGCTGTCGTTCACCACCGCTTGGAGGAACTCGAAGAACTGCGTCGAGCGCAGGATCGAGTACGGCAGCCCGGCCTCGCGGATCAGCCGCTCCTGCGCCAGCTTGGCCCGGAAGTAGCCGCTGGCCTGCAGCCGGTCCGCGCCGACGATGGACAGGGCCAGGTAGTGCTTCACGCCCTCGGCCGCCGCGGCCTCCAGGATATTGCGGGTGGTGGTCTCGAAGAAGTGCAGGGCGGGCCCATCGTCGAACGACGGCGAGTTGAGCACGTCGACGACGACGTCGGCGCCGACCATCACCTCGTCCAGCCCCTGGCGGGTCAGGACGTTGACTCCCGCCGAGCGGGCCGCGATGCGGACCTCATGGCCCTGGCGCCGGAGAATCTCCACGAGCTTGGCGCCCACGACGCCGGTTCCGCCGGCAACGACGATATTCATGATGCTCACCCTTGCCTGCGCTTCTGGACGATCGGCGAGGCCTGCAGGCTGGCGCTCAGCCAATCGTGGAACCGGGTCTCGGCGATCAGCGGCGCGTCGTGGGGCAGCAGGGACGTGTCGCCAAGCAGGGCGCCGAAATAGCGCGCGCCGCGGTCGGGAGTGACCTGGCGCGGATCCTCGAAGGCCGTCAGCACCTCCCGGGCCACCTCGTCGAGCTGGAAGCGATCGGGTCCGGCCACCTCGACTATGCCGTTCAGAGGCGCGCTGAGCGCGATGTCGGCCAGGGTCTCGGCGACGTCCTCGGCCGCGATCGGCTGGACGCGCGCGGGCGAGATGACCACGTCGCGATCCGTGCCGTCCTGGACCAGGCCGCTGATGAATTCGAAGAACTGGGTGGAGCGCAGGATGCTGAAGGCAAGGCCCGAGTCCCTGGCCAGGTCCTCCTGCAGCTTCTTGGCCTGGAAGTAGCCGCTCGCCTGCAGTCGATCCGTGCCGACGATCGACAGGACCACGTGGTGGCGGACGCCGGCTGCCTTCGCGGCCGCCAGCAGGTTTTTGCCGGAGGTCTCGAAGAACTCCAGCGCGGCCGGTCCGTCCAGGCTCGGCGACTGGGTGACATCGACGACCACGTTCGCGCCGGCCAGGGCGGCGTCGAGTCCCTGCCGGGTGACGGTGTTGACCCCGAACGACGGAGACGCCTCCAGGACCTTGTAGTCGTCCTGGCGCAGATTGTAGACGAGCTTCTCCCCGATACGGCCGCTGCCGCCCACCACCACGATCTTCATCTCTATCGCCTCCGTCTTGAGGTCACTCGACCCGTGACGGAGGCTAGGACCGCGGGGCGGGCGGACGCGATTGGGCGAAAGGACGTGCGGGACCTATACCGGCGCATAGGTCCCGGTCGTCGAACGTCGCGCCTAGGCGTAGAGGCCTTCGCTGGCCAGGGCCGCGGCGACCGCCGGACGGGCCTTCATCCGCTCGTAGAAGGCGGCCAGGGGCGGGGGCAGGACCACGCCGTTGGGCTTGGCCCAGCGCAGCATCACGAAGAGATAGGCGTCGGCCACGCTCAGCTGCGGTCCGAGGAGGAACGCGTCGGAGAGGCCGGCCGCCAGATAGTCGAGCCGCCGTCCGACCACCTCGCGCGCCTTCTCCTTTTCGTCCTCGATGACGCCGGGCGTGAAGAACGGATGGAAGCTCTTGTGCACCTCGGTCGAGATGTAGGCGAGGGCTTCGAGAAGCCGGAACCAGCCGAGCGGACCCTCGGGCCGCAGCTTGGGCGACTGTTCGGCGATCCAGGACAGGATGGCGACGTTCTCGGTGATCATCTCCCCGCCGTCCAGGATCAGGGCCGGGACGTAACCCTTGGGATTGATGGCGGCGTAGTCGGCGCCGGTTTCGGTAATGCGCTCGGGCAGCTCCACGCGCTCGAAGTCGCAAGGCATCTCGGCTTCCGCCAGAGCGATCTTGTCGGCGAGGCTGCAGGCGCCGACGGCGTAATAGAGTTTCATCAGGATCTCCCGGAGGTGGCCGGCGGGGAAGCCCGCCAAGGCGTTCGGGCGAGCCTAGGGTGTCGGGGCGTCGGCCACGATTTGGCCAAAGGGGCAGGGCGCCCCCTACCAGCGTACAGGCTGTCAGCCTTGTCCGGCGGCGGCGGCCAGGTGCACCAGCAGCATCTCGTCGCTGATCGGCTTGGTCAGGTAGGCGACGGCCCCCGACGCCAGGCACCGGGCGCGGACGCCAGGGTCCGACTGCGCCGAGATGACGATGACCGGCAGGCTGGGTTCGACGCACCGCAGATGGTGCTGCAGCTGCAGGCCGCTTTGCCCCGGCAGGTTGAGGTCGGTCACCACCGCGGCGTAGCGGCCGGGCGCATGGGCGGCGATGAAAGCTGGAGCGTTCGAGAAGGTCAGGCAGCGCCAGCCCGAGACCTCGAGCAGCTCGGACAACGCCTGGCGGACGGCCTCGTCATCGTCGACGATCGCGAAAAGAGGCTCGGTGGACAAAACTTGGGGCCCTTTACGCGGCAGAACCTTGTCGTTGGGACAATTCATCCGCGCAATCGGCCTCACGTCCTACCTATACAAAGGTCTAGCCGCCGGCCTCCTCGCGCAGCTCCGCGGGCAAGGACTGCCACGCGCGCACCAGGTGGGTCACGAAGGGCGCGCGCATCTTCCTCATCAGGCTGCTCCTGTGCAGCTTGACGGTGACCTCGGTGATCCCGAGCTCGTAGGCGATCTGCTTGTTCAAGGCCCCTTGCACCACCGCGCGCATGACCTGGCGCTCCCGGGGCGTGAGCCGCTGGAACAGCGCGATGTTCTCGCGCGCCGTGCGCGCGTCGCCGCGCTTGGCCAGATCCGCGGCGATGGCGCGGTTGACCGCGTCCAGCAGGGTCTGGTCTCGCGCGGGCTTGGTGAGGAATTCCACCGCGCCGGCCTTCATCGCCTGCACCGTCATGGGGATGTCGCCATGGCCGGTCAGGAAGATGATCGAGGTGGGTATGCCATGGGCGGCCAGATGGCTCTGGAAGTCCAGCCCGCTGAGGCCGGGCATGCGGACATCGAGGATCATGCAGCCGGGACGGTCCAGGACGCTGGCGTCCATCAGCTCCCGCGCCGACGCGAAAGCCAGAGAGGCGATGCCCACCGACTCCAGCAACTCGCAGATCGACAGGCGCACCGCATCGTCGTCGTCGACCACGATAACGACGGGGGCCAGCTCATCCTCGCGGCGCCCGGAGATCTCCAGGTCGGTCCGCGTCTCACGGGCGGCGTTGTTCATCGGACAGGCTCCCTGCGCTTGATGCCCGCGACCCGCGCCTGCTCGCGAACGTCGATGCGATCGTCCAGCCAGCGTCCAACCTCGACGCCGAACTGGGGCGGCGCGGGCACGCCCTTTACGATCTGCAGCAAGTTGGTGCTGGCCATCTCGTCGCGCATCGCCTTGTGCGCACGCAACATGACCGCATGGATCCCGCACACCTTGCGGGTCGCCCAGTCCGGCGGGTCGGCCTCGAACAAGGCGCAACCGCGTCGGATCTCCCGGCATTCGAAGAGCGGCCTTCGGCCGTCGATCGCGTCGGCCACCTGCAGCACCGAAATGGTCTCGGCCGGGCGGGCGAGGCTGTAGCCACCGCGCACGCCGCCGCTGGCGACCACCACGCCCGCCTTCTCCAGCTTGGTCATGATCTTGGCGACCATCGCCGCCGGGGCGCCCTGGAGGTCGGCGAGATCGCGGCTGCTGGCGGGACGCTCGCGGCCCACCAGCCAGGTGAGACAGTGCAGGCCGTACTCGAGCGCCGCGCCATAGAGGCCCGCGCCGCGCTTGTCCCGCTCAGGACCGATCTCGTCCGCAGTCTTGCTCATAACACGACCCTTCCAGGTCGGCGTTATAAACCGCGAAGCTACGCGGGGGACGCCCCGAACTGGGGATCGACGGGCCCCCCGATCAGGCGGGGCCGTCCTCCTGGTCGTCCGCGTCGTCTCCGTCCGCCGCCGCGTGGCCATCGACCTGGAAGTCGACATGGGCGGGATGGAAGGCGATGCGCCCGGCAATGGCCGCGAAAGCGGGCGGCGGCGCTTCGTAGGACCAGGCGACGTTGTCGACGATGTGCTGGTCGCGATAGATCGTGAAGTAGCGCGCCTGGCCCTTGTCGGCGTTGTGGGTGACCTTGTCGGTCTCGCGCAGGAAGACCATGAACACGTCCTTGCGCGGGAAGTAGTAGACGGGCGGATGGCCCGTATCGCGCACGACGACCACGTCGGCGCTGTCGGCGATGTCGTGGCCTTCGAACAGGGCGCGCGCCCGAACGCCCTGGGTGATGGAGCTTTCCGCGGTGGTCATGGTCTCACCTTTCTGCCGTCCGGGCGCCAAGAGCCCGCGTCGCGTGGAATAGGGTGAGCCGGACAGGTTGGGCGCTCGCCTACCGCTTCGTTGGTCGCAGGGGGAAATCGGAAAAACCCCTGCATCCACCATCCCTGTCGCGTCCGATTAACACGGCTCGACCCACTGCTACCGAAGCGCCCGCCGGACCGACACTGTACGCTGGGCCGCGTTTGGATCGCCAAGGTCGGCGTCAGGCTCTTACAAGGTCGAAGAGCGCCTAGACCAATGGATAGGACGGTCCTGCGCAGGGCGAGGCCGGACCGTCCGGCGCGAGATCGTTCGCTTCGGGGTCAGGCGAGCGGGCGACGTCGCAGCGTCCGTGACGTCCGCCGAGACCGCCGTCCACGCGAAAGAGGGGCGCCGAGGGAACTCGTTCGTGGGAGGAGCAGGCGCGAAGGGCGAGATAAACTTGGCCCATGACGTTCCGCCGCGCCTCCCGTACCGACCGGACCCTCCTCGCCGCGCCGGCCCTGGCCTCATGACCGCCCTTTTTCGCGCCCTGGGGCAGGACGATTGCGACGATCTGGTCGACCTGGCCGCCGAGGCGGTGGTCGTCACCGATCCCACGGGGGTGATCCGCTACTGGAACCCGGCGGCGGAGGCGCTCTACGGATGGCCGGCCATGGCCATGGTCGGGCTGCCCTTGCGCGACATGGCCGACGACCCGGTCCGGCACGCCGAGCAATGGGCGCTCCTGGTCCAGGAAGGCGCCTGGGCCGGCGAGGTCAGGCGCCTCAGCGCCGCGGGCCGCATCGTCGGCGCGCGCGTGCGGCGCACGCTCAGGCGCCGCCCCGATGGCGGCCTCAGGGACGTGGTCGAGTACGGCCAGCCCGTCCCTTCGGCCCAACATGAAACCGCCCTGGACCCGATCGCCGACCTGCGGCGGACGACGGCGGCTTGCTGGGAACTGGACGCCCTGGCCAGCGCCGATGCGCAGGGCCTGGCCCTGCTCGACGCCTGCCGCATCGCCGACGCCAACGCCCGCACCGTGCGCCTGTTCGGCGGCATGGCCGACCGCGACCAGATGATCGGCCGCCCGCTGACCGACTATTGGCCGGCCGAAAGCCGCGACGACATCGCCCGGCTGATCGCCGAGGCCCGCCTGCGCCCGATCGGCTCGCCGCTGGTCCGCACGCTCGGACCCTATGGGCGCCTGGCGGGCGCCACCGCGACGGCCTGGCGCTCGGCCGAGCCCGGTCGCTCCGACAGCCTGTTCCTGATGGTCAACGGCGCGGTCAGCGACGACCGGACCGCCTGGGAGCTGCAGGCCAGCGAGGACCGCTACCGGAAGCTCATCCATTTCACGCCGGTGCCGCTGCTCTATGTCGACGCGCGCCACTCGGGCGAGGCGCTCGAGCGGCTCCGCGCGCAGGGCGTGACCGACATCGCCGCCTACCTCGACAGCCATCCCGAGCTCGTGGAACACGCCAAGGACATCGTCCTGGTCACCGAGGTCAACGAAGCGGCGGTGCGGCTGTTCGGAGCCGGCAACGCGGCCGAACTGATCCAGTCGGTGCGCTATCTCTTCTCGGCCACCCCGAAGATGGCCAACCGCGTGATGCGGGCCCACTTCGAGGGGCGACGGAACTATTTCGAACAGGCCAAGCTGCGCACGTTCGATGGGCGCCTGCGCGACGTGGTGCTGTCGGTGACCTATCCCGCGCCGCCCGAATACCTCGACACGACCTTCATCACGCTCGAGGACGTCACCGATCGCCTTCGCACCGAAGCCGAACTGCGCAGGCTCCAGGCCAATTTCGCCCATGCGGCGCGGCTCTCGACCCTGGGGGAACTGGCGGCGTCCATCGCCCACGAGGTCAACCAGCCGCTTTCCGCCATCATGACCAATGCCGACACCAGCCTGAGATGGCTGGGCCAGCAGGAGCCCAACCTGGAAAAGGCTCGTCTGCTGACCGAACGCATCGCCGCCAGCGCCGGACGCGCGAGCCAGATCATCGAGCGGATTCGCGGCATGGCGATGAAGCGCGAGCCGCAGCGGTCGCGACTGGACGTCCGCGCGACGATCGAGGAGGCCGTGATGATCGTCCGGCACGAGATCGAGGCCAAGGGCATCACGCTGATGATGGCGCTCCAGCACGACCTGCCCGCCATCCACGGCGACCGGATCCAATTGCAGCAGGTCGTCGTCAACCTGCTGGTCAACAGCGTGCAGGCGATCGATCTTCACGGCTGCGAGCGGCGCGAGATCCATCTTTCGGCTTCACCGGCGCCGACGGGCGTGGCGATCGCCATTCACGACAGCGGACCCGGCATCGCGGCCGAACACCTCACCAGCGTCTTCGACGGCTTCTTCACCACCAAGGACAGCGGCATCGGTATCGGCCTGGCCATCTGCCAGTCGATCATCACCGAGCACAGCGGGACCATCTCGGCGGCCAACCATGCCTCGGGCGGGGCGATGTTCACGATCTTCCTGCCCCTGGATCATCCTTTGGCCTGATCGACCGTCTCGGGCCAGCCGTTGGCTCGCCGCCAGGCGTGCGGCGGCGCGCCGAAGCGGCGGTGGAAGAGCCGGGTCAGGTGCGACTGGTCCGCCATCCCGCAGGCCAGGGCGATGTCGCTGATCGATTGGCGGGTGCTGCGCAGAAGCGTGCGCGCGCGTTCGAGCCTGACGACGGTGACATATCGCGAGAACGGACGCCCGAAGGTCTTCTTGAACGCGCGGGAGAAATGGCTGGCGCTGACGCCGACGAGGGCGGCCGTCTCCTGGAGACGTAATGGAGCGTCGAGGCTCTGCGCCAGGTGGCGTTCCAGGCGCTTGACCTGCCAGGGCGCGAGGCCGCCCGTGGAGGGGACCCGGCCTGGCGGCTGCCCGATCCTCGCCAGGGCGCCGCCAAGTCCGCTTCCGGCGCCGTCCTGGCCCGACGCGGCTCCGCCGAGGGCCTGGGCCAGCAGGCCCGTGAGATTGGGGAGGGGCGGGCTGGACGTCTCGTTGAAGTTGGTCGCTGGCATGGCGGCGGTTCCGTGGTTCTCTTCAGCCCGCCGGCCGATGGCGCCGGCGGGGTTCGAGCAACGGTAGGCGCGGCCCGGACTTGCATCGATCCGGCGAAAAGGCAGGCCGATCCTATGCCTGCGGATAGGGTAGGATATCGCCGCGGCTAACGGGGCAACCGGTCAAGCTGGTCGGCGACGAAATCGGAGAACAGACGCGCCCTGAGCGGCTGGAAGCGGCCGAAGGCGTGCAGGATCCTCAAGGGCACGACGGGCAGGGGCCTGGCCGGCATGACGACCTCGAGCCGACCGGCCCGAAGATCCTCGTCGACGGTCCAGCGCAGCAACTGGGCGATGCCCACGCCGTTGATCGCCGCCGACCTCAAGGCAAAGCCGCTGTCGCAGTCGAGGACGCCGTCCGGCCGCAGCGTCGCGCCGTCGGCGAACCGGATGGGGAAGGGTTCCCCGCCCAGGCGGTAGCGAACGTGCCGGGCGGCCGCCAGGTCCTCGAGGCTTTTGGGCCGGCCATGGCGCTCGAGGTGCTCGGGCGAAGCCACCAGCGCCAGGGGCGCGGCGCCGAGCGGGCGTGCGATGAGATCGCAATCGTGCACAACCCCCGCCCTCAGCGACAGGTCGTAACCCTCGCGGACGAGGTCGACGTGGCGGTCGCTGAGGTCGATCTCCAAGGTGACGCCCGGGTGGCGCGGGATGAAGATCCGGGTCACGGGATCGAGCAGCAACCGGCCAAGGTCCGTCGGCAGGGAAACCCGCAGCCGCCCTTCGGCCGAGCGCGTGCGGACCACGTCCTGCGCCTCGGCCAAGGCGCGCAGCAGCGGCGCGACGCGCTCGAAATAGGCCGCGCCCTCGACGGTCGGGGCGAGGCTGCGGGTCGACCGGACGAACAGGCGCACGCCGAGCCGGCGCTCCAGCCGCCCGACGCTCTTGGACACCGACGAGGGCGTCGTTCCGGCCCGCCGCGCCGCCGCGCTGAACGAACCGGTCTCGACGGCGTCGATGAAGGCCGACAGGCCCGCGGCGTGCTCTAGGGGATCGATCATCTGGGCCATCATGGAACAGGCCCTGTGCCGCCGGCTTGTCTTATCCGATCCACATTCGCGGCCATCTGGAAGGGTGCAATCCAACCATCGCCCGGAGGCGCAAGAACAGTGGACACCCTCAAGAACAAGGTCGCCGTCATCACCGGCGGCGCCAGCGGGATCGGCTTGGCCTCCGCCAAGCTCTTCGCGACGCAAGGCGCCCAGGTCGTCGTCACCGGACGTCGCGCCGAGGCGGTCCAAGCCGCGGTCGCCGAGATCGGGCCCGCCGCTATGGGCCTGGTCGGCGACGTCGCCGAGATCGCCCACCATGACGCCGTCGCCCAGGCGGTGCGCGAACGGTTCGGCGGGCTGGACATCTACATGGCCAACGCCGGCGTCAACACGATCATGCCTTCGCCCGAGGTCTCCGAAGCCGAATACGACGCACAGTTCGCGGTGAACGCGCGGGGCGTGTTCTTCGGCGTCCAGAAGATCGAACCGCTGCTGCGCGACGGCGGGGCGATCCTGCTGACCGGGTCGATCGCCAGCCAAAAGGCGCTGCATGGCCACGCCGCCTATGCCGGCTCCAAGGCCGCGCTGGAGGCGTTCGCCCGCGTCTGGGCGCTCGAGCTGAAAGGCCGCGGCGTTCGGGTCAACGTGCTAAGCCCCGGTCCGACGGACACCGCCATTTTGAGCAAGCTGGGCGTCAGGCCCGAGGATCGCGACGCCTTCGAGGCCGGCATGGCCGAACGCATACCGCTGGGGCGTCTGGCGCGCCCCGAGGAATTGGCGCAGGCGGCGCTGTTCCTGGTTTCGGACGCCGGCAGTTTCATCACGGGCGTCAACCTGGCGGTCGACGGCGGCATGACTATGCTCTGACCAAGAGGTGGCGGCCGCCTAGACCTTGGGAGGGGGCGACCTCTCCCTTCCGCGAGATGGGCGGCCGCCGCCGGACGCCGCATGGTTCGGGGCGACGAGGCGTTGGCCTCGACCCCACGGAGTTCTCCATGCGCAATGCCCTCAAGGCCACGATGCTCGGCCTGACCCTGCTTCTGCCCGTCGCGGGCCAGGCGGCGACCCCCGCCGCCAAGCCCACGATCGTCCTGGTTCACGGCGCCTTCGCCGACGCCTCGGGGTGGAATGACGTCGTGACCAAGCTCAGCCGGGACGGCTACACGGTGATCGCCGCCGCCAATCCGCTCCGCGACCTGAAGTCGGACGCCCAGTCGGTGTCGGCCCTGGTCAAGTCGATCAACGGCCCGGTGGTCCTCGTCGGCCACTCCTACGGCGGCGAGGTGATCACCGAGGCGGCGAGCGGCCAATCCAACGTCACGGCCCTGGTCTATGTCGCCGCCTTCCTGCCGGAAGCGGGGGAATCGGCCAAGTCGTTGTCGGAGAAGTTCCCGGGCGCCAGCCTGGGCGAAGCGTTGTCCGCGGTGACCCTGGCCGACGGCGACGAAGACCTCTATATCCAACCGGCCAAGTTCCACGCCCAGTTCGCCGCGGACGTTCCCGCCGCGAAGGCGGCGCTGATGGCGGCCAGCCAGCGCCCGATCACCGGACGGGCGCTTTCGGACATGGCCACCGCCCCGACCTGGAAGCACCTGCCGTCCTACGTCATCTACGGCACCGCCGACCGCAACGTTCCGGCGCAGGTCGAAGCGTTCATGGCCGCACGCGCCCAGGCCCGCAAGACCGTGGTCGTCGAGGGCGGCTCCCACGCCCTGCTCGTGTCGCAGCCGGCCAAGGTCGCCGCCTTGATCGAAGACGCGGCCTCGGCGCGCTGAGATTGGGAACCAGGCCATGACCATGGATCAAGCCGGCGCCCGCCAACGGGAAGTCATGGCCTATGACGTCGTGATCGTCGGGGCGGGCCCCTCGGGGCTCGCCGCGGCGATACGCCTGAAGCACCTGGCCAAGGCCGCCGGCGTCGACCTCTCGGTGGCGGTGATCGAGAAGGGCTCGGAGGTGGGGGCCCACACGATCTCGGGCGCGGTGATCGACCCGGTCGGCCTCGCCGAGCTTTTCCCCGACTGGAAGCGCCTGGGCGCGCCGCTGGAGACGCCGGTATCGTCCGACCGCTTCCTGCTGCTGGGACGCAAGGGGTCTTTCAAGATCCCGATGTGGCTGATGCCGCCCTACGTCCACAACCGTGGAAACTACATCGCGTCGCTGGGCGTGCTGTGCCGCTGGCTGGCGACCCAGGCCGAAGCCCTGGGCGTGGAGATCTATCCCGGCATGGCCGCCTCGGACCTCGTCCTCGACACGAGCGGGGCCGTCAAGGGCGTGGTCGCCGGCGTCTTCGGCGTCGGCCGCGACGGAAAGCCCGGGCCTGCGTTCGAACCGGGCGTCGAGCTCCACGGGCGTTACGTGATGATCGCCGAAGGCGCGCGCGGCTCGCTCGCCAAGCAGCTCATCGCTCGCTTCGGCCTGGACCAGGCGAGCGAGCCCCAGAAGTACGGCATCGGGCTAAAGGAGCTCTGGCAGGTGCCCGAGGCGGTCTTCCGGCCCGGCTTCGTGCAGCATACGCTCGGCTGGCCGCTGGACGACAAGACCGGCGGCGGCAGCTTCCTCTACCATTTCGGCGACCGCTACGTGTCCGTCGGCTTCATCGTCCACCTCGACTACAAGAACCCCTGGCTCTCGCCCTTCGACGAGTTCCAGCGCGCCAAGCAGCACCCGGCGATCGCCAGGCACCTGGCGGGCGGCCGGCGGATCGCCTATGGCGCGCGCGCCGTGATCGAAGGCGGCTTCCAGTCGACGCCGCGGCTCTACTTCCCGGCGGGGTGCTGCTGGGGGATGCGGCGGGATTGCTGAACTTCCCGAGGATCAAGGGCAGCCACAACGCCATCAGCAGCGGCAGGCTCGCCGCCGAAGCGGCCTTCGCGGCGCTTCGCGCGGGCCGAGGCCGTGACACGCTGGTCGAATATGAGGAGACCTACGAGGGCTCCAGGATCTGGCGGGAGCTGCACACGGTGCGCAACGTCAAGCCGCTGTGGTCGAAGTTCGGAACCATCTTCGGCAACTTTCTGGGGCTGATCGAGATGTTCACCACCCGCTTTGGCGGCTTCTCGTTCTTTGGCACGCTTAAGCACGGCGGGACGGACGCCGCCGCCACCGGACTGGCGGCCGCCCACCGGCCCATCGCCTATCCCAAGCCCGACGGGGTGCTGTCGTTCGACAAGCTCTCGAGCGTGTTCCTGTCCAACACCCATCACGCCGACGACCAGCCGTCGCACCTGAAGCTGAAGGATCCCTCGATCCCCATCGCCGTGAACCTGCCGAAATACGGGGAACCGGCCAGACTCTACTGCCCGGCGGGCGTCTATGAGGTTCTCTACGACGAGCAGGACGCCAACCCGCGCTTCCAGGTCAATTTCCAAAATTGCGTGCATTGCAAGACTTGCGACATCAAGGATCCGTCGCAGAACATCACCTGGACGACGCCCCAGGGCGGCGACGGGCCCAACTATCCGAACATGTGAGGGACCATGAACGCGCCGACCCGGATTTTGCTCCAGACCACGATCGCCAAGACCGAGGACGACTGGTCCATCGCGCGGTTTGGCCTGCTCCGCGACCTCCTGGCGGCCGCGAGCGACGACGCTGGCCGGCCGCTCTACGCGGTCGAGGCCCGCGACCGGGCGGCCATGGGCCAGCCCGACCCGGTGCTCTCGCGCCTGGACGAGAACGACTTCGACCAACTGTGGCTGTTCGCGGTCGACGTCGGCGATGGCCTGACGGAGGCCGACTGCGGCGCCATCTCGCGCTTCCGCGCCGCCGGCGGCGGCATGATGGTGACGCGCGACCACATGGACCTGGGATCCTCGGTCTGCACCCTGGGCGGCGTCGGCGCCGCGCACCACTTCCACACGCGCAATCCCGAGCCGGACACCGGCCGGCATATTCGCGACGATGAAGAGACGCAGGCGATCTCCTGGCCCAACTACAGGTCCGGCGCCAACGGCGACTACCAGCTCGTCCGACCCCTGGAGCCGCTCCATCCCGTGCTGGCCGACCCCTCTTCGCCGACCGGAGCCCTCCGCTACCTGCCGGCCCACCCCCACGAGGGCGCGGTGATGGCGCCCAAGGACGCCCATGCCCGGGTGATCATGACCGGGCGCAGCCAGAGCACCGGCCGGGACTTCAACCTCGCCGTCGCGTTCGAGGGGGACGGGCAGACGGGGCGCGCGATCGCCCAGAGCACCTTCCACCACTTCGCCGACTACAACTGGGACCTGTCTCGCGGCTGCCCCAGCTTCGTCTCCGAGACCCCGGGCCAGGGCATGGCCCGCGAGCCGCAAGCCCTGCGCGACACGCACCGCTACGTGCTCAACATCGCCGCGTGGCTGGGCCGGCGGCCTTGAGGCTCGCCGGCCCGTGGCTAGGGTCGCCTAGAGCTGGATGATCCCGCGCCGCGCCGCGATGGTGACGGCGTGGGTGCGGTCGGCGACGTTGAGCTTGGTGAAGATGGCCTTCAGATAGCCCTTCACCGTCTCCTCGGAGATGCCCAGCTCGAAGGCGATCTGCTTGTTGGCCTTGCCAATCGCCACGAGCTGCAGGACCGCGACCTCCCTTTCGCTCAACCCGTCGTCCAGGATGTGCAAGGCGATTTCGTCGGCGATGTTTCGATGCAGGTAACGCCGTCCCTGGCTGACGCTGTGGATGGCGTCGAGCATCTCGGTGCGCAGGCTGCTCTTGAGCAGATATCCCATGGCCCCGGCCTTGAGGGCCCGGACCGCCTGGACGTCGCCGTCGTAGGTGGTCAGGACCACGATGCAGGCGTTTGGCTGCTCGTCGCGGATCGCCTTGATGGCCTCCACACCGCCCATGCCCGGCATCTGGAGATCCATGAGGGTCACGTCGGGCTGCAGGGCGCGGTACTGCTCGATGGCCTCGGCGCCGTCCCGCGCCTCGCCCACCAGCTGCATGTCGTCGCGGTCTTCCAGGATCGCGGCCACGCCCTCCCGAAGGATGGGATGGTCGTCGACCACGAGGATACGGATGGGACGCGCACTGGGCTCAGACAACGGGGGATCTCCCGAAAAGGCGAAGGAGGGACGAGAGCCGCGACCTGGCGGACGCCTTGTCGGCGTAGGCCAGTTTCGCGGGGATCTTGACGGTGATTTCGGCGCCCGCGCCGGCGCAATTGGCGATCGACAGTCGACCGCCGATCCGCTGGGCGCGCTCGCGCAGGCCCACCAGGCCGAAGTGCCCGGGCTTGTGGCCCCTGGCGACGACATCGGCGGGAATGCCCACCCCGTCGTCGCAGATGCGCACGGTCAGATGCTGATCGGTGAAATGGAGGGTCATGTCGACGGTCTGGGCCTTGGCGTGGCGCGCGATGTTGAACAGCGCCTCGCCGGCGATCCGGCCAAGCTCGGCGGCCACCAGCGGGTGGACCGCGCGCGACGCGCCTTCGCTGACGACGTGAACTGGAATAGGCGGATCGAACCCCGCGGCCGCCCCGCGTTCCTCCAGGATGGCGGCCAGGTCGCTGGGACTTTCGGCCACGCGCAGGTCCCGCACCCGATTACGCCCGTCGATGATCACGTCGTCCGCGCGCTTCAAGGCCGACTCCAGCAACTCGCGCGATTTGGTGTCCGGCGGCATCTTGTTGGCGACGGACTGAAAGCGAAGGACCAGGCCCTGGACGCTCTGCAGCAGGGTGTCGTGCAGTTCTCGGGCGATACGCTCGCGCTCGCTCAGCCGCGCTTCATGGCCGACATGGATCCGCTGCTCCATCTGCGCCAGCCGCAGCCGGTAGAAGAGCCAAAGCAGCGTCGCCGCCGCGAGGACGCAAAGGGCGATGAACCACGGCGACTGGAGGAAGGTCGGCGGTATCTCGATGGCGACCGTAGCGCCCTCCCGGTTCCAGACCCCCTCGTTGCTGGCGGCGATCACCTGGAAGCGGTACTTGCCCGGCCTGAGGTTCGTATAGAAGGCTTGGCGCCGGGGGCCCGGGTCGATCCAGTCGTTGTCGAAGCCCTCGAGCCGATAGCGCACGCTCACCTGGCGCGGATCGGCGAAGCTGAGGACGGCGTAGTCGATCTCCAGGCTCGAGGTTCCCTTCACGAGCCGAAGCGCCGTCGGGTCGCGGACCAGGCGGCCGCCCCCGACCACCGAACGCACCGCGACGCCAGGGGGCAGGTTGGTGCGCGTGATACGGCGTGGGTCCATCCACATCGTCCCCGTTTCGGTCGCGACCCAAAGGCGGCCGTCGCCGCCCTGGACGAGGGTTCGCTGGCTATGGGAGTGGGGGCGGCTGGTCAGGCCGTCGCCGAAGCCGAGCGAAAGGCTGGGCGGGGGCAGCGTACGGCTCGCAAAGCCGCGCTCCAGGTCCGGCGCGGCGATCCTCACCAGGGCGCGAGGATAGGCCAGCCACGTGCCGCCCTCGGTCTGGACCACGCCGCTGATGCGCCCGCCCGGCCCCTTGTCCGACGCGATCGTATCGACGCGCTCGTCCTTGTACCGGTAAAGTCCAAAGGCCCCTGCGGCCAGAACCTCGCCGTCGGCGGTGGGGTAGAGGGTCACCGCGGTCGGATCCTTGCCTTGCGTCAGGGGAGAAAAGCGTGGCGCTGGACCATCCAGCCAGGCCAGGCGCCGCAACGACCACTGCACGACGACCCGGCCGCGCGCGTCGCGCACCATGGTCGTGGGATGGAAACCCTCGCCGTCAGGCTGCTGGAACATCGTGCTCCACCGCCCGCCGCTATAGCGAAGCAGCCCGCCCGCCGCGGCGGAGATCCAATAGTCCCCGCGCAGGTCGAAGGCGCAATCATAGACGATGCTGTCGGTGTCGGGACGGCTGAAGGTCCGGATCGTGCGACCGTCCCGCAAGACGACGATGCGGGTCGCGAACGCCACCCACACCGCGCCGTCGGGCGCTTCGCACAGGCTCTGCGGTTCATGGCCGCGCAGGATCGCCTTGGGCTCTCCGCCGGGCGGGACGCGGTAGATCGCGTCGGCCCCGCCGATGTAGACGCTCCCATCGGAGGCCGACAGCAATTTGTCACCGAAGGCGGCGGGCCGCGAAAGCAGGGGCTCGGACCTGAGGGTCGCCGGCCGCAGCTTGTCCAAGCCCTTTTCGGACCCGACCCAGATATTGCCCTCCCGGTCTTCGAACACCTGGTTGGTCAGGTCCGACGAGAGACCATCCCTTCCATGACGCGCCTCGATCAGGGGCTGGGCGGGCGACCCCCAGGCGGATGCGGCGGCGGCCACGCGCTGGACCCCGTCGTAGCGGGTGGCGATCCAAAGGTTTCCGCCGCGATCGAACAGCGGCGCGCCGCGGATTTGCGCGCCGTCCGTGCGGTACGCCCGCCCGGGAGCGGGCCGGCCCCGTCCGCCGGGGCCGGTCAGCGGGTAGCTGCCGCCGCGTTCCGACAGCCAGACCCGCCCCTGGAAGTCCTGCGACAGCATGCCGTTGGCGCGGGGCGTGGCGCGCACGACCTCGAACCGGCGTCCGCCGAAGGGCAGGCGTGCGACCGCGTTGGTGAGGGAAATCCAGACCGCGCCGTCCGCGGATGTCAGAAGGCTCAGCGCGTCGTCGCGTGGCAGGCCCTGGCGGCTGTCGAACGTCTCCCAGCGCCCTTTCCGAACCCGCAGGACTTGGGCGTCGAAGCGGGCGGTCAGCGCCCAGACGGCGCCGTCGCGTCCCTCGGCCATCGACACCACGCGGTCGGGCGCCGGGGGCATCGCCGAGGGGCGGAGCGATCCGTCGCGATAGACCGCGAAACGGCGTGAGCCGGCGAAGCTGACCCAGATGTCGCCATTACGCGCCGCCAGGATCGCGCTGGGAAGGTCGTCTTGGTCTGCGCGGCCATCAAGGGCGATGGGCTCGAAAGTGATCCCGTCGAAGCGGAACAGGCCCATGCCCGTGGCGAGCCACAGATAGCCGTCCCGTCCCTGGGCGATCGCCGAGACCGGAGCGGGCGCCTCGGCCTCCTGCGTCCACCTTTGGTGGGTATAGTGGGTCAGCCGCCGGACCTGTTCGGCCCCGGGCGCCATCGCGGGATGGAGGGTCAGAACCGCGATGAGGACGGCCATGATCGATCGCACAATCGGATTCCGCAGCTTTCTTAACGCCGAGCGCCGGAGCAGGGCGTAGTTGCCGCTGTTCCTGGGGGGGCTGGCAAGCCCCAGTTGGGGGGGCGCAACCCCCTCGGACAGGGCGGCCCTCGCGCCTGGTCCTGGCCTAGGGTCGATCGCGTCTTGGCAAACCACCTCGTTCGAACCGCTGTACGCGCGACCCTGGCCGTCGCCCTTTCAACCACCGCGCCGTCGGCGTGGGCGGCCAGGGCCGGTTCGGTCGACGTGCGCGCGGGCGATCTGGCGGTCGCCCTGGCCGACCTGGCGCGGCAGACCCGGATGGAACTGTTCTTCGACCGCGATCTCCTGCGCGGGCGAGGCGCCCCCTCTGTCCGCGGTCGCCTCAGCGGCGAGACCGCCCTGTCTCGACTGCTGGCGGGCAGCGGGCTTTCCTGGCGCAGGACCCCCGACGGAGTCGTTGCCATTTTCGCGCTCCCGCCTCCCGCGCCCTTGAAGAGCGACCCGGGGGACGGCGCCGTGTCCGAGTTGCTGGTGGTCGGTCGTCGAACCCAGAACGCCGACATCCGCCGCACCGAAAACGACATCCAGCCCTACAAGGTCCTGGGATCGGACGCGCTTGCGACGACCGCTCGCGGCGCGCTGGACGAGGTATTGCGCGTGGGCGAGCCGGCCAACACACAGGCGGGGCCGTTGGCCCTGGGCGGCGGCGACGTCCGCTCGAGGATCGACCTGCGGGGGTTTGGCGAGGCCTCGACCCTCGTGCTCGTCGATGGCCGACGCATGCCGTTCGTGCCTTCGCCGATCGGTGACTTCCGCCAACCGGACGTCAACGCCATCCCGCCCGGCGCCGTCGATCGCATCGAGGTGCTCGCCAGCACGGCGGGCGGCATTTTCGGTCCGGGCGCGATCGGCGGCGTCGTCAACATCGTGCTTGGGCGGGACTATCGCGGCCTCTCCTTGACCGCCCAAGGCGGCGTCAGCGATCGCGGCGACGCACCCCAGTCCCGCCTCGAAGCCCGGCTGGGGTTCACGCCGGACGATGGGCGCACCGACATCATGCTCTTCGTCTCGCACGGGCGGGCCGGCCCGCTCGAGACCGGGCGCAGGGGCTATGTCGAGGACGCCGCTCGCCTGCGCTTCGACAACAATCCGGCCGCCTACGCCATTTCGCTGCCGATCCGAAACGGCGTTTCGGTCGCCAGCCTCGGCGGCGACCTCGTGCTGAAGACAGCCCAGGGTCCAAGGGTGCTCGGCTCGGCCTTCACCTTCCTGCCGCTGGGGTTTGAAGGCGCGCCCGCCCAGGCCGAGGCCGCGCTGGCCGCGAACGCCGGAACGTTGCCGGCGGACATCTCCGACGACCTGTCCGGCAAGCGCCGCTATATCGCCACGGCGCCAAGCGCCACGTCCGGGCTCTTCAATGTTCGCCGCCGCCTCGGGTCTCGGGCCGAGCTCTTCGCGGACGGTCTCTTCCTGCGCGACGTCGGCCGATGGGCCGGCGCCCGGTCAGACGGAACGTTCCTGTTGTCGTCGGACGCGCCCGGCAATCCCTTCGCCCAGCCGATCGCGCTCAGTTTCCCCATCGGCGTCGCCAACGACCAGACCGCCTATACGATCGAGACCTCGCGCTGGACCCTGGGCGCGATCGTTGACCTGCCGGGCGGATGGAAGACGGCGATGGACTATACCGCCGGGCGGACCCTCTACCGGCGAGAGGCGGCAAGCATCGGGGCGGGGCTCCTGACGGCGGTCTCCACGGGGCGGCCAGGGCCGGGGGGCGAGCCGCCGATCGCGCCGTTCGCAAGCTGGGCGGCGGTGGTCGCGGCGCTCCCGGCCTACTCCACCCCGAGCGAGCAACGGCTCCGGCTCGACGGAAGGCTTGCCGACGCCGCGTTGCGCCTGTCGGGACCGCTGAGCGTCCTGCCGGGCGGGCCGCTGACCACCACCGTGCTGGTGGAGGCGAGGCGCGAACGCGTCGCCGACGCCGAAACGGTCCTGTTTGGACAGACCGTCCCCCTGCCCAGGCGCGTCGAGAAGGTGGGTTCGGCCTATCTGGAGCTGCGCGCGCCGCTCGGCTCTCTGGAAGCCGCCAGCCCGCTCGTCAGAGGACTTGAAGCGCAGCTGGCGGTGAGACACGAATGGACGGTGCAGGAAGGCGCCGCGCAGATCCTGCCGTCCGGGGCCAACGCTTCGCGGTTCTCCAAGCGGCAGGACACGACCCTGTTCACCCTCGGGGCACGGGTGGCGCCGACACGGCGGCTGCTTGTGCGCGCCAGCCTGGCGACCGGCCGCCGACCGCCCATGTTGGCAAACTTCCAGGGCGTTACGCTATCAAGGCCCGCGGGCGCCGCGGCCGTGCCCGATCCGCGCCGGCCGGGCCAGACCCTGGGCGGCGAGGGGTCCTGGGACCTCCTCACCGCAGGGTCGACGCGCATCGGCCCCGCCAAGGCCACGAGCCTTTCGCTCGGATTCGTCGTCAATCCGGAGACTTCCGGCGCGCCGCGCCTGTCCGTCGACTATACGCGGATCCTGGTGTCCGACGAACCGGTGCGCTTCCTGCTGGATCCGTCCGGGCTCCTGGCGGCCGAGCATCGCTATCCCGACCGCGTGATCCGTGCGCCCTTGACCGACGCCGATCAGGCGGCCGGCTACACCGTCGGACGGATCACCGCGCTCGACATGACCTTGATCAACACCGGGCGAACCAAGGTCGAGGCCGTCGACGTCAAGCTGGACTGGCCGCTTCCGGCCTGGCGCGAGGTCGAGACGCGCCTCCATGGCGCGGCGACCTGGCAGCCTCGTTTCACCACGGGCGGATCGCCCGGCGGGGTGGTCTACGACAAGGTGGGCTTTGCCGATGGTCCGCTGCGGTGGCGCGGCAATGTCGGCGCGGTTTGGCGCCGGGGGGCGGTGCGGGTCGATCTCAACATCCAGTACTTCGCCCGTCACCGCGTGAGCCTGGCCGACCCGTCGACGGTCGGGAACGCCCAGAACATCCTGGATCAGGGGCGTGATCGGGTCGCGGCCCAGGCCTATGCCGACCTCAGCCTGCGCCGGCGGTTCAACGCCTCGTCAAAGGCTCTCGGTTCGCCGGTCCTGGACGCGAGCCTCTCGATCCAGAACCTCTTCGACAAAAGTCCGCCGATCATGGCGTCGTTGCCCGATCTCGGCTTCAGCCCGTACGGCGATCCCCGTCGCCGGCGGATCGTGGCCTCGCTGTCTGCGCGCTTCTAGCCGACGGCCTTGGATGATGAGACTTCCGCTGCCTGGATGTGAGGCGGCAGGGACTGCCATGCGCGCAGCAGATCCGCCACCGTCCGCACGCACATCTTGCGCATCATGCTGCTGCGGTGGAGTTTCACCGTCACCTCGCTGATCCCCAGCTCGTAGGCGATGCACTTGTTGAGGCCGCCCTGCACGACGGCGCCCATCACCTGTCGCTCGCGAGGCGTCAACGCCGCGTAGAGGTCGAGGGTCCGTCGCCGGGAAAGGCGTTCGGCCCGCTGGCGGACATCGACGGCCAGCGCCAGAGACACCGCATCGAGCAGGGTCTGGTCGCGAAAGGGCTTGGTCAGGAAGTCGATGGCCCCAGCCTTCATCGCCTTGGCCGTCATTGGGATGTCGCCATGGCCGGTGAGGAAGATGATCGGCTTGCCCTGGCCACGGGCGATCAGTTGCTCCTGCAGCGCCAGGCCGCCGACGCCCGGCATTCGCACATCCAGGATCAGGCAACCGGGTTTGCCCAGCAGGTCGCCGTCGAACAGTCGCTCGGCGGAGCCAAGCCCCAGCGCCAAGATCCCGACGGAGGCGAGAAGTTCGCATACCGAGGCGCGCACCTCATCGTCATCGTCGACGATGACCACGATCGGCTCCTCCTCATCGGCCGGCGAGGGTGGCGCGGGCAGGGAAAGGCGGACGGCAGAGGCGATCGCGTCGAAGCGCGAGGCGTCGCCGTGGATGTTCTGGTCGAGCAGTGCGGGCATACAGGGACCTCCTGTGCACCAAGAACGCAGCCCGTGGCCAAGCTCACACCGACGGGAAGAAAAAAAGCCGTCGTTCGTCGCCAGCACCGCCGTCAGCGCGCGACGATCTCCGCGGCCCCGTCGGCGGCCATGCGCACCTTCAGCCCGTAGGCGTCGGCGACGGCGCGGGCGAAACGGGCAGGATCGCCGGCGCGATATTGCCCGCTGATCCGGATCGCCGCCACGCGGGGGTCGAGGATCTTCACGCGCCCCCCGCCATAGCGGTTCACGGCGCCGGCGGCCTCGGAAAGCGGGGTCGAGGAGAAATCCAGGAGAGGCTTGCGCCAGGCCAAGGCGTCGGCCAGGTCCGCTTGGCCGACCCTATCGGCCCGTCCCTGCTCCGCGGTCACCTGCTGCCCTGGGCGGGCGAGCAAGAGCGCCGGGCCGCTTCCGCCGGCGGGCGACAGCGCGACCGCGCCCTTGGCGAGCGTGACCGTCATGGCGCGGTGGTCGAGCCGAACGTCGAATTCGGTGCCGATGTCGGTGATCGTGCGCCCGGCGGCCGTGACCTCGAACGGCCGTGCAGAATCGTGGACGACGCTGAAATAGGCCTCCCCGCGCAGGAGGCGCACGGCGCGGCGTCTGGTCTGGTGGTCAACGGCGATGGCGGTGTTCGCCGCCAAGGTCACGCGGCTGCCATCCGCCAAGGCGATGGTCCGCGGGACGCCGCCGCTGGCATAGGTCGCCGCCGAGCTTGGCTGCGGGGCGACAAGAGATCGCCCGTCGAACATGCCCCGCATCCGGGGGACCGCCACCAGGGCGACCCCCACCACGACCGCGGCCGCCATCGCAGCGATGGGCCAGGTCGGGCGCTCGGGCCGTGCCTGGAGCGCATCGCGCCTCAGCGCCGCAAAGAGCGGATCATCGGCGACCGGTCCGTCGACCAGGTCCCAGATCGCCGTCGCGTGGCTCCAGGCCTTTGTGTCCTCCACGGCCCCGTCGCGCCAGGCGACGAAGCCTGGATCGCGTTCGATGTCGTGGCCGGCCTCGCGCCGCAGCAGCCATTCGGCGGCCGCGTCCTCGGCGGTTGAGGGATCTGTTCGAACGATGGCGTGGATCATCGGGCGTCCCTCGTGCGCGCCAGGATCCAGGCCATGGCTTTGAGCATGTGCTTGTCCACGGAGCTTGGCGATATGCCGAGCCGCCGGCCGACCTCGGGAGAAGACAGGCCCTCTATCCGCCGAAGAACGAAGACCTGTCGCGTTCGCTCGGGAAGTTGCAGCAGGGCGACGCCGACGGCCTGCAGCGCCTCCTGCTCAAGGACGGTCCGTTCGGGGCCCGGCGTCTGGCCGGCATGGATTTCGGGTTCGAAGGCGACGTGTAACGCGGCATGGCGCACCTTTCGGCGGCGCGCACGGTCGGCGAGCACGCTCGCGGCGGTCTTGAAGACATAGCCCTCGAAATTCTCCAGTTCGCTGGCCGCGCCGCGCCTGACGATGCGAAGGAAGACCTCCTGCACCAGGTCGTCGACCTCGCTGAGATTGCCGACCCGCCGAAAGAAGTAGCGAACGAGGGCCCCGCGCAGGGACTCCGAGCGGCCGGCCAGGAAGACGTCGGGGGTGGGGGCGTCATCGGCCGTGGACCGGGGAGCCGCGCGCCTGGAAGGTGGGTTCATCCTGGACGCGACGCCTCCCTGTGCCGACGCAGCCCCCTGGGCGGCGCTTCCCGCGCGGCCGACGCCAGCTCGATCACGTCGCCGCTGAGGTCTGAAGGCTAGCATCGCGACGTTCCGCCAGCGACCGGACCATGGGCGGGCTGCGGCTATACTTTGGTATTGAGCCGAGGGGTTGGGCGACGACCCGCGAAACCTCGTCGACGAGCGGCGCCGCCGTCAGATTTTCCTTTCGGACCAACCCCTTGCAGCTCTCCGGCGTGGAAAGGGCGCGGGCGCGCTTCGCTCCAGAGCCGTTCTTGGTACAGCCGTTCGGGCGCCAAACGGTCCTACACGTCGTCGGCTCCAGCGGTCATGGAGCGATGGCCCCGGCGCCCATTCTCGGGCCGGGCCGGGCCGCGAAGGGAATGCAGAGATGATGGCCGTGACCCGCGAGAAGATTGTCCATGCGCTTTATGAGGCGGCTGAACTGGAGCACTGCCTGATGTGCGCGTATCTCTACGCCATGTTCAGCCTGCGCGATGGCGAAGGCGAAGGCTTGACGGCGGAAGAAGCCGAGGCGGTCGCGCACTGGCGGCGTACGATCCTGGAGATCTCGGTCGGCGAGATGAGCCATCTGATCGCGGTCTGGAACATCACCGCCGCCTTGGGCGCGGCGCCGCGCTTCGGACGCGACAACCTCCCTCTGGCCCCAGGCGTCTTGCCGGCCAATCTCGTCGTCAGGCTTGCGCCCTTCAACGACGCGGTGCTCCAGCACTTCATCTATCTCGAACGTCCCGAAGGCGCGGCCGAACGCGACGATCCAAGCTTCCAGCACGGGGAAACCTTCTCCCGGCACGCGCCGGGCGTGCGCCTCACCCCGACCGGATATCAATACAGCAGCGTCGGCGAGTTCTACGAAGAGATCGCCGCCGACCTGCGCCGCTTGACCGCGCAGATCGGTGAAGCGGCCGTGTTTTGCGGCGATCCCCGTCTGCAGCTGACCCAGGCCGAATCCAAGCTCCCAGGCTCCGCGCCCGTGACCGACCTGGAAAGCGCCCTGGCGGCGATCGAGCACATCGTGCTGGAAGGCGAGGGCGCGCCGCGCCACCGGGAAAACTCGCACTACGAGCGCTTCCGGCAGATCCGCGCCGAGATGCGGTCGCTGAAGGCGAAGAATCCGTCTTTCAACGCGGCCCACCCCAGCGCCGAGAACCCCGTCCTGCGCCGACCGCCGGAACCGCAAGGCCACGTGTGGCTTCATGACCGCGATGCGATCGCCACCGTCGATCTCGCCAACGCGACCTATGCGCTCATGATGAGGTTGCTCGCCGCCACCTACGCATTGCCCGCCGGAACGGACGAGAAGCTGCTCTACGTCCGCAGCGCGGTCGGGCTGATGCAGGCCATGACGCCCCTGGCCGAACGGGCCGCCCGCCTGCCCGCGGGTCTCTCTGCGCCGGGCGTCAACGCCGGGATGTCGTTCACGGCCCAGCGGAACGCCGCGGCGCTCCCGCCGGGCCCGGGCGCGCGGCGTTTCTTCGCCGAGCGCATCCAGGAGCTGAGCGCGGCGGCGGACGCTCTCGACCGGCGCGATCCCCGTTGCGTGGCGGCGTCGAAGGTGCTCGACGGGCTGCGAGCCAAGCTCCTGGCCGCGTTGGACGCCGACGCGGCGGCGACGCGCGCATCGGTTTGACGGCGCGAACAAAGCCCTTCGGTGGGGTGGGGCGACGCCGAGGTCTGTCCCACCCTCGTCCTTCGTAGGGTGGAACCTCGCCTCGACCCACCGGCCCGGGCTTCATAGCTTCAACGGCGACCTGCAGTCGGTAAGGCGCCGTGGAGAGCCATGACTTCATCGCCGGCGATGAAAAGTTTGCTGCCGGTGATCGACCGATCGGGATCGAGCTCGATCTCCGGGCAGATCTCGGCGGCCCTGCGCTCGGCGATCCTCGACGGCCGCTTGCCGCAAGGCGCGCGATTGCCCAGCTGGAACGACCTAGCCGACCAATTGGGGGTCGCGCGTGGAACCGTTCGCGCGGCCTACGACACCTTGGTGGATGAGCTCCTGATCGTCCCGGCCGGCGCCTCGGGCACGCGCGTAAGCTACGAGGGGCTATCCTGCGCGGCGGTTGCCGCCGCCCGGCCACCGCCGCTCGACGACATCGCACCGGCGCCGCTTCCCTTCCAGCTTGGCCTGCCAGCGCAGGACGCTTTGCCGGTGAAACTGTGGTCGCGCCTCTGCGCCAGGGCCGCGCGGCGCGAGGCCGCCAGCCTGGAGGGTCGACCCGACCCACGCGGCGGCGCCGCGCTTCGCGAACAGATCGCCGCGATGCTGGCGATCACTCGGTCGGTGTGGTGTACGCCCGACCAGGTCTTTGTGACCACCGGCTACGGGAACGGCCTGTGGCTGACGATCCAGGTGTTGGAAGCGGCGAGAAAGCCAGTTTGGCGCGAAGATCCGGGCTGTCCGCTCACGAGGAAGGGCCTTGGCCTGGCAGGGGTCGATCTTGTCCCCGTCCCCGTCGACCAGGACGGCATCCGCGTCGACCATGGCCTGGCGATCGCGCCGACGGCGCGGCTCGCCATCGTCACGCCGACCGCCCAGGCGCCGACCGGGGCCAGTCTTTCGCAACAGAGGCGCAAGGACCTCCTCGGCTGGGCCGAACGCGAAGGCGCCTGGATCGTCGAGGACGACAGCCTGGGCGGCCTGCAACTGGTGCGTCCCTCCGCGCCCGCCCTTGCCGCGCAGGATTGGGCCGGCAGGGTCATCCTCATCGGCGCCTTCGACCAGACCCTCGGCCCGGCCGCGGGCCTTGGCTACGTCGTCGCGCCAAAAGCGCTGACGGCTCGGTTCGCCCAGGTCGCCGCCGCCCTCAATCCAGCGCCAGGCGTGACCTCGCAGGCGGCGCTGGCCGACTTCATCGGCGACGGCCATTACCTGCGCCACCTACGGCGGATGAAGCGTCTCTATCGGGATCGGAAAGCCGCGCTCGAAGCGGCGCTCCAAGGGAGGATCGCCGTGGCGGACGCAGGGCCCCTGGCCTTGTCCATGCGACTTGCCGCCGACGTGGACGACGTCGCCTTGGCGCGCAGAGCGCTGGATTTCGGTATCGCCCCTGCGCCGCTTTCGTCGTGGCGCCACGATCGCTCGGCCGCTCGACCGGGCCTGCTGCTCGGGGTCACCAACGTTCATGCGGGCAATCTCGACGCCGCCTGCGCCGGTCTGCTCGAGCTCTTTTCCTAGCCACAAGGCTTCTCGCCAGAGGGCGGCGGTCGCGACGGGCTCGCCAAGCGCCGACATACCTTGGTCTAGGTGAGGCACGACCTGGAGCCAGATGTCGCGATCGCGCCGACGCCGGTACGAAAGAGCCTTTCCGGGGAGATGTGCTTGCTAGACCGCCGCTTGATCACGTTCGTCCTCGCCGCGATGGCGGCTGCCTGCCTGGCGCTGACAGGTCCGGCCAGGGCCCAGGAGGCGCCGTTTCCCGCCGCATTCCGCGCCGAGGACATCAAGGTGCGCGACGTGACGCTCCACGTCCGCATCGGCGGCAGCGGACCGGCGGTGGTGCTTGTCCACGGCTTTGGCGAAAGCGGCGACATGTGGTCGCCGCTCGCCGCACGCCTCGTGCGCGACCACACCGTCATCGCCCCCGACCTTCGCGGCATGGGACGGTCCTCGAAGCCCGACGGCGGCTTTTCGAAGTTCAGCCAGGCGGATGATATCGCGGCCTTGATGGACAGCCTTCACGTCGCCCGTTCCGACCTGGTGGCGCACGACATCGGCAACATGGTCGCCTTCGCCTTCGCCGAGAAATACGGCGATCGTGTCGCCAGGCTCGTCGTGATCGATGCGCCCATTCCCGGCGTCGGACCTTGGGATGAGATCGTAAAGAGCCCGGCGACCTGGCACTTCCGTTTCGGCGGGCCCGACGTGGAGCGGCTCGTCAAAGGGCGCGAGCGCATCTATCTCGATCGCTTCTGGAACGAATTCTCGAAGAATCCGGCGAGCTTCACCGAGCCGTCGCGCCGGCATTATGCCGCGCTCTATGCGCGCCCCGGTGCGATGCACGCCGCTTTCGAGCAATATCGAGCCTTCGACCAGGATGCCAAAGACAACCGGGCCTGGGGGCTCGCCCGCGGCAAGCTGGCGATGCCCGTCCTGGCCTTGGGCGCCGAAGCGGGCCTTGGCGGACAGATGGCTGACATCATGCGCGCCGCCGCGTCCGACGTTACCGCGGGGGTGATCCCCGACTGCGGGCACTGGATCATGCAGGAAAACCCGGCGGCGACGACACGGCTTGTCGTGGACTTCCTTGAAGGATCTCGATAGGGATGGCCTGGAGCGGTTGCCATTGGGTTTGGCGCTTTGGGCCTGGTTGACCCCGGAGGCCGAGGCCAAACTCGAAACCGGCGAGCGCCTGGCGTCGGCCGAATGGTCGGGAGGGTCAAGCTTGTGGCTTTTGGAGTTGATCTCACCGTTCGCCACGCTTCAGAACCAGCTCACGGAGTTGATGCTGCTTGACCTGATCCATGGTCCGTTCGCCGGCCAGAGCTTCCACATGCATCGCACCGATCCGGCGACGGGACAGCGGTCCAAGATCGCTCTTGGCGCCGGCGTCGACGCAAATTGATGCGCCAAGGCCAGCCCAAACCCCTTTGCCCGGTTGCCCTGCCGATCGCCTTGATCGTCGCAACCGCGGTCTCATCAGCGTCCGCCCAGCCGTCCGGGTCGGCGAGCGGTCTGGTTTCGGCATGGGCGCGCTACTGTGTCGCGACGCTGGCCGATCCGGCGGCGTTACGACCCGCCGCCGATTGGCGACCTGTCCGCGATCTGTCCGACGAGGCGATCTCGGCGCTCGGCGGCCCGTTCTCGTCCTACCGCGCGTGGACGATCCCCCAGCCCTCCGGGGCTAAGCCCATTCTCCTCTTGAGCGGGACCGACGAAAACCCGTGGGTCGGACGCGCGATCTGCTCGGTCAACGGCGCCGAAGAGGCCGACACTATCTCCGATATCCGTAAGCTCATGGGCGGCGCACGACCGTTCATCAGCGAGGAAAAGATGTGGGCGGCCTTTGGTTGGGAAGAGCGGGGCTCGATCCGCGAGCCGACCGCGAGCGAGCTTGAGGACCCATCGATGATCCAGCATCGCGTCGCTGTCAGCGTGATACGCGACGAGGACGGCGCATCCATCAGCCTGGCCCGGACAACCTACGTCAAGGCGCCATAGCCGCCCGCCGGTCGATGAGCCGGGCGGCGTCTGTCGAACACCTTTCAGCCGCGGCCCCGACTGAAACCAGAGTGGCGCCAACCGCCCTTATGGCGCCGACCGTGGCCAGCGCGGCCAGCCTGGGTGGCCCGGCCCTCATTCGGGGCTTGATCCCAACCGCGCTCAAGCTGCACGGTTGGCGCTCGATGGCATGCGCCGCCCATCGCGAGGTCACCGATGTCCAAAGCCGCCGCCGAGGCCCCTGATCCCATTGACGTGCATGTCGGCAAGCTGATCCGCGCCCGCAGGCGCGCTATCGGCGTGTCACAGCATGAGCTCGCCGAGGCCATCGGTCTGACATTCCAGCAGGTCCAGAAGTATGAGCGAGGCGGCAACAGGGTCAGCGCTTCCAAGCTCTTCGCCATAGGCCGCGCGCTCGGCGTGCCCGTGGGCAGCTTCTTCAGCGATCTGGAGGAGAGCGGCGCCGACCCCTCCGTGCTCTCCGAATTTGGGGATTTCCTGGTGCTGGGCGGTTCAACCGAGCTGGTGAAGGCCTACCGAAGCCTGTCGACCGAGCAGCGGCGCGTGCTGGTCGACCTGGCGCAGGTGATGGCCGCCTCCTGAACTATGGCCGAAGGGCCGTTTTTTGGGGTCGTGGACAAGCCGCCCCTGAGCGCAAGACCAGGGCGCGGGCGCGAACCTTGAAAGTGATCACGTCGAGCGCCGGTGGCCCTGCTGGCGTGTGCTACGGTCCAGGCAAAGCGCCGCCATAAATCTTCATCCGAGCATCATCGTTGGCGCCGGACCCAAGGAAGGCGCTGGTGCTCATCTGTTGAGAACGGGTGTCCGTAGAGGCTGGGAGGCGCACGAAGGTTCCGTCGTCGCGGGCGCGGCGAGGTGGCGACGAAAAGCCCGCGGGGCTCCTGGGGGCTCCGCCCCCCACAGCTGCGCAATGACTTCCGCCCAGCTTCGCGGGTGCGAGGGCGGCGCCCGGCGCGAGGATCGCGACGGCTGCAGCCGGGACCCCGAGAAGCCATCGCTCCGCTTTCCCCCCGGTCTCGCCGACGGGCGTCAGGGTTCGGGCGCGCCTTTGCGCCCGGACCCTGAACCCTCGACGGGAGACTTCACGTGCCCCACCTCCGTTCGATGCCCCAAGACGAGGCCAGCCAGGCTGGCCTCGTCCTCGTCCAGTCCGGCGCGGTGCGCGCCGGGCAGGAGCGCGCCTATCCGCTCAACAAGCTCAAGGCCTCGCCCGACAATGTCCGCAAGAGCGGCCATGGCGCGGCGGCGGTCGAGGCGCGCGCCGCCTCGATCCTGGCCAACGGGCTGATCCAGCCGCCCGTGGTCAGGCCCGAGCGGCGGGCCGACGGCGGCGAGACCGGCTATGCTTTGGTCACGGCCGGGGAGGGGCGACGTCTGGCCCTGCGGCTCCTGGCCAAGCGCAAGATCATTCCCAAGACCGTGCTGGTGCGCTGCCTGGTCGATGAGGCCAATATCGCCGCCGAGGTCAGCCTGGCGGAAAACCACGCCCGCGAACCGCTCAGCCCGGCGGACGAATTCGAAGCCTTCCGCGCCTTGGCCCAGGACCAGGGCTGGGGCGCGGAGGCCATCGCGGCGCGGTTTGGGGTCACGCCCGCCGTGGTGCGCCAGCGCCTTCGCCTCGCCGCCGTCGCGCCCGACCTGATCGACCTGCACCGGCAAGGCGAGCTGACCCTGGACCAGCTGATGGCCTTCGCGGTCAGCGAGGACCACGAACGCCAGCGCCAGGTGATGGAGGCCTATCCCGGCGCCCATCCCTCGTCGATCCGCCGGGCCATGACCGAGGCCACCGTCGCGGCCCAGGACCGGCGGGCGATCTTCATCGGTGTGGAGGCCTATGTCGCGGCGGGCGGCAGCGTGATCCGCGACCTCTTCACCGACGACCGGGGCGGCTATCTCTCGGACGTGGCGCTGGTGGACGCGATGGTCTCGGAAAAGCTCCTCGCGGTCGCCGAACGCCTGCGCGATCAAGAGGGCTGGAAGTGGGCGCAGGCCCGGCTGGATTATCCGCACGGCCATGGCCTGCGGCGGGTCTGGCCCCATCGGGTCGAACCCTCGCCCGACCAGCTCCAGGCCCTCGCGAACCTGCGCGCCGCGTACGAGGCCTTGAGCGAGCAATGGGCGCAGGTCGAGGACCCGCCACCGCAGATCGAGGCGCGGCTCGCCGACCTGGAAGAGGCGTTGAACCCGGAACCGGAAGAAGCCTATGCGCCCGATGTTCTGGCGCGGGCGGGGATTTTCGTGGTGCTGGACCATGACGGGCGGGCGCGGATCGAGCGCGGCTTCGTGCGGCCACAGGATGAGGCGCCCGCCCCGGACGCGGAAGACGGGGCAGGCGAGGCGGGGGACGAGGCCGCAGGGGGCGACGACGACGGCCAGGGCAGGAACGAGGGGGACGGGCGGTCCTTCGCCGATCCGGGCGCGGGCGGCGAGGACGACGAACCGGCGGGCGAGGCGAGCGCGCCGCTGTCGGTGCGGCTGGTCGCCGAGCTGACGGCCCACCGCACGGCCGGGCTGCGACTGGCCTTGAGCCAGGGCCCCGACCTGGCCCTGGTCGCCCTGACCCACGTCCTGGCCCTGCGGACCTTCTTCTCCGGCGGAGCGTGGTCCTGCCTGGAGATCACCGCCGCCAGCACCGACCTTGTCCAGTACGGCGAGGGGGTCAAAACCAGCCCCGCCCACGCGGCGCTGGAGGCCCGCTTCGACCAATGGGCGCGGCAGATGCCCAAGGCGGCGAACGAGGTCTGGGATTTCGTGGTCGGCCTGGACGTCGACAGCCGCCAGAGCCTGATCGCCTTCTGCGTGGCCCGGACGCTCAATGCGGTGCGGGCCTTCAACGGCCGGCGCGCGGGCCTCGACCACGCCGAGGCCCTGGCCGCCGCCACGGCCCTGGACATGCGGGCGGTCTGGACGCCGACCGCCGAGCGCTTCCTGGACCGGGTCACCAAGGCCCATGTGCTGGCGGCGGTCGCGGAGGCCGTCTCCCCTGACACGGCCCAGCGGCTCTCGGGCCTGAAGAAGGCCGAGCTGGTGGCGGCGGCCGAGCCCGACCTCGTCGCCGCCCGCTGGCTTCCGGCCCTGCTGCGCACCCGGGGCTTGCCTCAGGACGCGGAGCCGAACACCGAAGCGGCGGCAGGCGCGGTCCAGGCGAGCCAGCAACCGGTCGACCCCGCCGGGTCGCTGTCGCCGCAAGGCGCCCAGGACCAGACCCCGCCGCCTGGAGACGGCGACCTCGGGGCGATGTCGTCCCAGGACGACTCCGTCGCGGCCGCCCAGGCGGGCGGCGATGACGTCGAGCTCGATCCCGAACGGGTCGCGGCCGAATAATCCCTTGCCGGGGCGTCCGCCGGGCGCCCCGGCTCTTCTTGGTCGCGCGATCGCCATCCCCACCTGGCGGCGAAACCTGTGGCGGTCGCCGGGTGCGGCGACAAAACCTGTGGCGGTCGTTGGGGCGGCGACAAACCTGTGGACGTCGCCGGGTGCGGCGACAAACCTGTGGACGTCGCCGGGTGCGGCGACAGGGCGCGCTCGCGGCGGGGCGGAATCGACCTATCGGCTGGCCCATGACCCAAGCCGAGATCGACAGCCTGCTGGAGGCCATGCAGTCCCAGTTCGAACAATCAGGCGATGACGCCGACCGTCCCGGCGTCATCAATTTCGAGACCAACGACTGGGTCGAGCGCGCCAAGCTTCCCACCTGCTGCACCTCGCTGGGACGCGGCATCCGCTATCGCGGCGTGCGGGTTCTGATCAGCCGGGACCGCACGAGCGGCGTGCTGTCACGCGGCGAGGCCCAGGCGGCGGGCCATGACGGCGGGCCTTACGAAGATCTCAAGAGCCGAGAGGACGCGGCGGTCTAGCACCAGGCGCCGGCGGGGCAGGGCGTCCGCGCGAGCGCGGCGCGATCACGACGGATCAGGGGCGCGGCCAAGATCGTGGGCCGTGTCGCCGCGCGGCAGGGCGAGCGACGTCGCCGCGTGTCTGGCGGCTCCCGTGGGGCGGGAGGGGAAGCCCCGCCGCCTTAGGCGACGTAGCGATGGCGATCGCTGGCCTCGGGCCGCGTCGCCCGGCTCGGGGCGCTTGGGGTCACGACCCTGCCTCACGCCCTCCAGGCGCCAGGCCAAGCGCTCGTCCCCTGGCCAAGAAGGGAGCGTCGGCCGGGGCGGAAGCTTGCAGCCTCCAGTCTGACCCTAGGGAGTCCGCGCCCCTGGCCGAGGTGCACTTCCAGGCCGGGGCCGGTCCAGGCGCCGGGCGAGGCTGCGTCCGTGCGAGCCTCTGGGAAGTCGCCCTTCAGCCAAGGCGGCGACCTTGGCGACCGAAAGGCCAAGACCCTGATCTTCCCGGCGGACGCGCCCGGCGCGGCGATGAAGGGGCCAAGGGCGGGCGAGGGTGAGCGGCCTTCGCGTCCGGACCGGCGTCCCACGCGGCCTCTTGGCGTCAACCGGACCGGGACGTCGGCCCTGGTCAACCTTGCCGGCGGCTTTCTTCCCCGGGGCTGGCGCGTCGCGCCGCCCCTTCCTCGCGAGGCAACAAAGCCGCCGCCGGCGGTCCTTCGCTGACGCTTCGGGCCCGCTTCGCGGCCTGCCCAGCGCCTTTCCGTCCCGGTCGCCCGGTCGCCATCGAGGCCGCGATGGGCGCGGCCCGACCCACGGAAAGGACTCAAACCATGGCCCGCATCGGCAATTTCACCGCCACCCCGGACGGTTTCACCGGGTCGATTAAGAGCCTTCGTCTCTCGGTCGCCAAGGTCGTCATCTCGGCGATCGAAGGCGAGATCGCCAAGGGCCAGCCGGCCTACCGCGTCTTCGCCCAGGGCGCCGAGATCGGCGCGGCCTGGAAGTACACCTCGGCCAAGGGCGCGGACTACCTGTCGGTCAGCCTGGACGATCCCAGCTTCCCGGCCCCGGTCAGCGCGCGCCTCTTCGCCAGCGACGACGGCTTCGACCTGGTTTGGAACCGGCCCCGCCGCAAGGGCGAGCCCGAGCACGCCCCCGAGCCGGACGACGAGGCCTGAGGCCTGCGATCGCCATCGCCCCGCCGCCCACGCGGCGGGGCTCCCCATCCCCGATCCCTCAAGGAGGCCGCCATGACGCGCGCCGACAAGACCTCGCGCCGGGACGGCGCGACCCGCAAGGACCTCTACGCCACCATCACCGACCAGATCCTCGCCGACCTCGAACGCGGCGTGACCCCCTGGACCCAGCCCTGGAGCAGCGGCCATGCGCGCGGCCCCGTCGAGCGTCCCCTGCGCCACAGTTTGGAGCCTTATAGCGGCGTCAACACCCTGGTGCTGTGGAGCACCGCGGTTCGCCGCGGCTACGGCGCGCCGATCTGGATGACCTTCCGCCAGGCGATCGAACTGGGCGGCGCGGTCCGCAAGGGCGAGAAGGCCGCCACGGTCGTCTACGCCAACCGCTTCAGCCGCCAGGAGACCGATGATCGCGGGCAGGACGTGGAGCGATCCATCCCGTTCCTCAAGGCCTATAGCGTGTTCAATGTCGAGCAGATCGACGGCCTGCCTGAGCGGTTCACCGCCAAGGCGCCGGTCCTGCCCGAGGGCGAGCGCATCGCCAGGGCCGAGGCCTTCCTGGCGGCGACCAGGGCGCGGGTGATCCACGGCGGCGCGATGGCCTGCTACAGCCCCGCGCTCGACCAGATCTCGTTGCCCGACTTCGCCAGCTTCGCCAGCGCCCACGACTACTACGCCACGCGCGGCCATGAGACCGTTCATTGGACGGCCCATCCCTCGCGGCTGGATCGCGACCTGGGCGCCAGGCGGTTTGGCGACGAGGGCTACGCCCGCGAGGAACTGGTGGCCGAGCTTGGCGCGGCGTTCCTCTGCGCGGAGCTTGGCGTCGATCTTCGGCCCCGAGCCGACCATGCGGCCTATATCGACCATTGGCTGACCGTGCTCGCGCGCGACAAGCGGGCGATCTTCGCCGCCGCCGCCCACGCCCAGCGGGCGGTCGACTATCTGAAGGCCTTGGTCGCGGGCGAGGGCCCTTAGTCCCAGAGGGCGACGTTCCAGGCTCAGGCGACCTGGTCCCCGACCGCGCCGGGGACGAGGTCGCCGATGGCCTCCTCGCCCGGCTGGGGCGCCAGGTCCCAGCGGATTTCGGGATAGTCGCATCCAGGCTCGATCTCGCCGGGGCGGGCCTGGGAGCCGGCCAGGTGCACCAGCAGCTCGTTGAGGCCGCGCGACACGCCATAGTCGAAGGCGGGATGATCGGGCAGGGCGACGCGATCGATGGCGTCGGCCAGGTCGAGATTGAACAGGGTGCGGCCGCCGTCGGGGTCGCGGCGGGCGAAGGCGAACAGCCCGCCCGAGCGCACGAACCGCCCGTCCCGGTGGCCCATGACCATGAAGCCGACGCCCTGGATCACCACCGGCCGATCGCTCATCCCCGTGTCCTCGTTCCATCGTTCCGCGAGAACAAAAATAGAACAAGCTTTTCCGCTGGAGTCGAGTCCGCGCGATCCGCGCCCGTGCGAACCGGCCGAATTTTTCCCGCCCGCTGTCTTTGATCGATCGGCCTGCCGGGGTGGTTGAGGCCGTCAAGGCCTTGTCGCACAAGGATGTTGCGCAAGGGTCCAGACGCTTCCAACCGCCCGCCAGGCGTCCAGGCGATCCTCCCGCAAGGCTCCGGAGCCGCTCGATGTCCTTCCTCCCCGGGACAGGCGGCAAGGCGACGACCCACACGGCCGGTTTCCCCCGCCGGCCGGGTCGTCGCCCCGGGCCGAGCGTGCTTTCACCCGCCGGGCAGGAGACCTCTCATGTCGGTCATCGGCCAGTTCCGCCGCGAAGGCGACGGCTTTGTCGGACGCGTTTCGACGCTCGCCGTCGAGGCCAGCCTTCGCCTGGTTCCCACCGATCGCGGCGCGCCCAAGGGGCCCCAGTTCCTCGTCCTCAAGGGCGATGTGCAGGTCGGGGCGGCCTGGCGGGCGGGGGAGACCAGCGGCGCCGTGCTCAACCTCAAGCTCGACGACCCGACCTGGGCCGCGCCGCTGAAGGCGCGGCTGATGGCCGCCGAGGACGGCGTCCTGCCCCTGACCTGGATCCGGCCCGACCCGGCCGAGCGTCCGCCGCCGTCCCCGGACAGTTAGGAGAGACGGCTAGGACGGGACGACCAGGACAGGACGGCTAGGACGGGCGGTGGAGCCGGGCGAAGGCTCGGCTCAGGTCTCTGCGTCAGGATCGGCGTAGGCGCGCTCCAGCACCGCCTTGAGCAGGAAGTCCTCGGCATTGGCGTCCTGGCGCTCGAAGAGCTTGGCGATCTCCTCGGAGAACAGCCGGGCCATGCCCAGCACCAGCTGCGGCGGCACCGTGGCCAGGCGATCGCCGAACATCTCGTGCAGGTCGCTCACCCCCATGACCTGGACGGTCAGCATCTTGTTGTCCATGCAAAGGGTCGCCAGCTCGGGGCGGCCCAGGGCGATGGCGTCGACCAGGGCGATGTAGTCGACGCCGGTCGCCTTGGAGAACCGGCGCACCTTGTCGAACTCAAATCCCCACTTGCCGGCCTCGAAGTCCTGGTAGGCGCGAAGGGACAGCCCCATCCCGGCGGCGACCTGGGCAGGCGTCATCCGCCGCGCCTCGCGGACCTTCTTGACGATGCTGTGCACCAGGAGCGCCTGCCGCGCCTTCGGCGCCTTCCCCCGGCCCGCCATGCCACGCTCCGAACCACGCTACTCAACTTTGGGGATTTGGTCAGCAATCCGACAGAGCAGCAACCGCTGAGCGCGAATTTCCCGCGATGCCAACTAGGATTGCATCGCCGCTGTTCGCCGCCTCGGCGCCGGCCCCTGTCGCCGCAAGCGGTTGCGCCGCCGCGCGCAACGAACGCCCGGGCGTCGCGCAACAAATGCGACGGGCTCGCCGCGATCGTCGCGGCGGCGCGCCCGGTTCGCGCCGGGACCATGCCGCAAGCGCCCTAATCGCCCGACCAGGCCGGCTCGGGATCGACGCCGGCCGCCCGCGCGCCAACCATGGGCTTGCCGCCAGGCGTGAGCCTGGCGCCGTCATGGGAAGGGCTTTGTCTTGGGGCGAGACCGCGATCCGTTCGACCGTACCTTGGAGGCCCTTCGCCGGCGCCTGGAAGCCGGGCCCCTGCTGCAGGGCGCGGCCCTGCCGGTGAACCTGGTCGCCGCCGACCTGGCCGTCAGTCCCACCCCCGTGCGCGAGGCCCTGGCCTGGCTCGCCGGCGAGGGGCAGGTCGCGCGCACGGCCTGCGGCTATGCTGGCCTTTCCTACGACCGTCAGGGCCTGGCCGACCTTTATGCCCTGGCCGGTCTCCTGGCCAAGGCCGCCCTGGACGCGCGCGAGTTCGGGGCGTCCGGCGCCGGGCGCGACGCGGCGAGGGGCGAGGACGCGTCGCCGGCCCCGGCGGCTGCGGACCCGGCCGACGGCGCCGCCGCCCACGAGGGTGATCCGCCCCTTGGGGATGGCCAGGATCCCCTGGCGGCGTTGGTCGCGGCGACCCCGTCGGACGCCCTGGCCAAGGCCCTGGACGGGGTGCGCCGGCGCCTGGCGCCGTTCGCCGCGGCCGAGGCCGCCGTGCTCGGCGACGAAGAGACCGCGGCGCTCTGCCGGGCCATCGCCTCGGGGGCGGGGCGGCGCGTCCTGGCTCCGGCCCTTCGGCGGCGCTACGCCCGCCGCGCGCGCCATGCCGGGGAGATCCTGGCCCGGGCCCTGGGCCTGAGCTGAGCCGGCTAAGCGCCTGATGAATATAGATTTGAATATAGGTCGGACCCGGCGCCTGCTGGTGGGGCCGCGATGGGCGGCGTTTCACCAAGGGAGGTCATGATGACCAAGATCAAGACCCGTCTGATCCGCTTCGGCTCGGCCAAGCGGCTGACCCGCTCGGGGCAGGGCGTGCTCCTGCCCGAGGCCAACCAGATCAAGCGCTACGACGTGACCTGATCACACCGGCCTGACATCCCGGCCGGCGAAGCGCGCGGGCCGGCCGGGATCGTCGCCGCACGGCGGCGCGACCAAAGCCAGGGGCGGCGCGAACAACGGCTCGACCCCCACAGGAGAACCGAGCCGCCCGCCGTCGCCCGCTGGAGCCGCCGCGATCGCGCGAGCACAAGCTGAACGGAGGCCGACATGGCCAAGTCCAAGACCCACTCGATCCGCCCGGTCCGTCTCGTCCGCCTGGGATCGGTTCGCCGCCTGACTCGCTCGGGCCCCGGCGTCCTCTTTCCCGAGCCGAACATGGTCCGGCGCTGGGACGCCTGATCAACGCCCCGGGGGCGGCCTGCCGCCCCCGGGGTCATCGGACCAGGTCTGGATGCGTGGAGGGATCGCCGCGCACGGGGCGCGGATGGAGGCGGTGATGGGATTGCATTGGCGGGCGGGGGTGCACGCGGTGGCCATAGACGAGGATCTCGTCCTGCTCGACGAGGCGAGCGACGCCTATGTCTGCCTGCTCGGCGGCGCGAAGGTGCTGGCCGGGCGCGGCCGGACCGGGCGGGCGGGCGCGCCGTCCGATGAGGGCCTGGTGTTCACGCCGCCGCACGCGGCCGACGATCTCGTGGCGGCGGGATTGCTGAGCGCGCAGCCTCCGCCGCGCGTCGCCACCGGCTTGCCGCCGCCAGCGCGCTCCCGCCTGTACAGGGTGGGAGGCGTGCGGCCGAGCCTGGGCGAGAGCCTGACGTTCCTGCGCCTGGCGGCCGGCACGGCGCGCGACATCGCCCGCCGGCCGATGGGTGGTCTGCTCGAAGAGTTGCGAGGCCAGCCGCTCGCGCCCGCCCAGTGGCGAAGCCTCGCCGAGGCCTGCGCGGTCTTCGACCGGCTGATCGCCTGGGGACCGTTCGACGGGGCGTGCCTGTTTCGCAGCGTCCTGCGCCGGCGGTTCCTGGCGGCCTTGGGCCATCCTTCGCTTCTGGTCCTGGGTGTGCGGACCTGGCCGTTTCGCGCCCATTGCTGGCTGCAGTCGGGCCAGAGCGTGCTCGACGACTGGCCCGAGCGCGTGGCCGCCTATCGCCCGATCCTGGTGGTCTAGGGTGGGCTGGCTCCTGATGACCTGGCCGCCGGGCACGCCCGGCCAGGACGCGGCGAGCCTGCGCGCCGACCTGGCGGCGCAAGGCGGGTGGACGCCGGTCCTGGAACGTTTCGGCCTGGCCGTCTGGCGCCACGGCTCGCACGGGCCGCCGGCCACCCTGCTGCCGCGCGGCGGGGTGCTGGTCGGCGAGCTCTTCGATCGCGCCGCGACCGAGGCCGGCGAAGTCGCGCCCTATGACCCGCGCCGCCTGGCGGACGAGGACTGGCTCGTCGTCGCGCGCCGCGTGGTGCGCGAAGCCTGGGGACGCTATGTGCTGGTCTTGCCTGTCTCGGGCCGCGCCCCGGTCATCATCCGTGATCCGCTGGGCGCGATCGACGCCCTGGCCTGGCGGCGGGGTGATGTTCATCTGGTCGGCGATCTTGTCCCAAGGGGTCTGGCGGCGCCGCCGGACCTGGCCCTCGACCTTCCCCGGCTGTCGGCGCTGATCGGCGAACCCGACCTGGCGACCGACGATCCGCCGCTCACGGGCCTGGTCGCCGTACGGCCGGGAACCGCGACCGACGACCAGGGCCGTCGCCATGTCCTGTGGACCCCGGGGCCGTTCGCGCGACGCGACGATCTGACCCGCGAGGCGGCGAGCGACGCCATACCGCGCGTCACCCGGGCCTGCATCGCCGCCCTGACCTCGGGCCGCGAGCGCATCCTGGGCGAAGTCTCCGGCGGGCTGGACTCGGCGATCGTCGCCACCACCCTGAGCGCGCTGGGCCAGCGTCCCGCGCGCGGCGTCCATTTCTACTGGCCCCAGGCCGAGGCCGACGAGCGTCCCTACGCCAAGGCGGTGGCCAAGGCGGCGGGGATCGGCCTTGACCTGATCGCGCGGCCGATCGAGCCCATCGACCCCGCCGCCTTCGAGGCGGTGGCTCACGCGCCGCGTCCAAGCTTCAACGCCGTCGATCCGCTCTATGACGCCCGGCTGGCCGAGCGCCTGGTCGCCCACCAGGCGCAGGCCCTGATCACCGGCCAGGGCGGGGACGTGGTGTTCTTCCAGATGCCGGCCCCGCAGCTGGCCCTCGACATCGCCTGGCGCGGGCCGCGCCGGCGCGGGCTTTCGGCGCTGTCGCGGCGCACCCAGCGCTCGGTCTGGTCGTTGCTGGCGGCTGGCCTGGGCCGGCCCGAGCGCATGACCTTTCCGTTCGCGGTAGGCGCCGCGCCGCCGCCGCCGCATCCCTGGCTGACGGATCTGGCGGGCGTGGGGGCGGCCAAGCGCATCCAGATCGAGGGGCTGATCGCCAACCAGGCCTCCCTGGCCCTTTCGCGGCGCGGCTCGGTCGCCGATCTTCTCCACCCGCTGCTCTCCCAGCCGCTGGTCGAGCTTTGCCTGCGCACTCCGGCCGCCATCCTGGCCGGCGGCGAACAGGACCGCGCCTTCACCCGCGGCCTCTTCCAGGGCCAGCTGCCGCAGGCCGTCTTCCGCCGCCAGGCCAAGGGCGACCTGTCGGTCTATTTCGCCAAGAGCGTGTCGCTCAGCCTGCCGGCCTGGCGCCCCTACCTGCTGGAGGGAGAGCTGGCGCGGCTGGGCCTGATCGATGTCGATCGGCTGGACGCGGCCATGACGCCCGAGACGATGATCTGGCGCGACGGCTCGGCCGAGATCCTCAGCCTGATGGTCCTGGAAACCTGGACGCGCCACTGGCAAGGGCGGATCGCGGACGGCCGACGCGATCTCAACTCGGCGCCGGCGGACCCAGGCGCTCGCGCAGGAAGCTGAAGGCGCGGGCGTAGAGGTCGCGGACATTGGCCGGCGAGATGACGACATGGGCTTCGCCGCGATAGGTCAGGAGGATCACGTCCTTGCCCTGGCGCGCCAGGGCGGTGAACATCGCCATGGTCTGGTTGGGCTCGGCGTCGAGGTCGCCCTGGACCAGCATCACCGGCGCGGCGATCCTGTCGGCCAGCATCAGGGGACTATTGCGACGCCAGCGGTCGGGATCGCGCCAGGGCGGCCCGCGCATGTGGCCCTGGCCGTTCTCGGCCCAGCCGGTCAGGGCGGCCACGGCCAGCCCAGGTTCCGGGATGACCGAGATCTGCGGCGGCATCGAGCCCCAGAAGCTGACGAGGTCGGTGATCGGCGCCGAGGCGACGATCGCCGAGAACCGGGGGCTCTGGGTGGCGGCCATCAGCACCCCATAGCCCCCAAAACTCTGGCCCCAGAGCGCCACCCGGCCAGGATCGACCCCGCCGTCGGCGGCGGCCTGGTCGACGAGGGCCAGGATACGCTGGGCCAAGCCGGCGCCCGGCTCGTCCCGCGGCTTCATCGGCAGGCTGGGCACGATCACCGCATAACCCTGGCCGACCATCAGCTGGTAGCTGTTGGAGTGCAGCAGGGCGTCGGGGGCCGCGAACGGCGGCGGGGCGGCGTAGACCGAGCCTGGATAGGGCACGACGATCACCGGCAGGCGCGCGTCGGGCGGCGCGGTCGACGGGCGGTAGAGCCAGCTGGTCAAGGCCTGCCCGTCGGGACCGACGTGCCGGATCGGCCGCACCGTCGGCGTGTCGACCTGGGCCAGGGCCGCATTGAGGGTCAGCAGGGCCTGGTCGCCGCCGGACCCGCGCAGCAGGATCTGGCTGACCCCGGCCGCGCTCTTCCTCTGCACCACGGCGATACGCCGGGCCGGCGAGAAGGCCAGGACCGCGTCAGGGGATGAAAGGCGCAAGCCGCCGCCGCCCTGGAAGGCCAGGCCCGAGGGCCCGCGCCGCGCCATGGCCTGGCGCGGGCCGGTCCAGGCCGAGGTCAGGAGGCGAACGCCCACGGCCTCGCGGGCCGGGACGAGCAGGGCCTGGCCCGACCCCGCCTGGCGACGGGGCGTGCGGCCCGGGGCGACGCGCCAGACGCCGCCGGCCTCGACGAAGCTCGCCCCGTCCCGGTCCATCGCCGCCAGCCGCGCGGCGGCCGGGACCTCGATCTTCCGACCATCGGGCCAGCGCCAGGCCGGCGCGTCATCGGGGCCCGCCGCGCCGAACACCACGACCGCCGCTCCGGCGAACCCGGCCTGGACGGAGACCTGACCGTCCTTGGCGCGCCGCAGCTGCGGCGTCGCCCGCGAGGCCGGGGCGGTGACCAGACGCGCCCCGTCGACCGCCAGGCGATGCAAGGCGCCATGGTCCCAATCCCCGCCGTCGGGCCTTGCGAAGGCCAGCAGGCTCTCGCCGTCCGAGGACCACCAGAACCCGGCCTTGACCAGGTCCTGTCCCGGCAAGGGATCGAAGACCTGGCCGCCGGCCAGATCGACGACCTTGAGCCGGATCCGGCGCCAGGCGGTCGAGGGCGTCACCCCGTCGTCGGCCCGGACCGGGATTGGCTCGCCCTCGACCAGGACGGCCAGATGTCGCCCGCCCGGCGCGACCTCCAGGTCGAAGGCCTCGCCCCGCAGCAAGGGCGTGGACGCGCCGGTCCTCATGTCAAACCGCACGACCCCGATCCCCTCGACCCGGGGATTGAGGCCCTCGTAGCGGCCCGCGCCCAGGGCGGTGACGGCCAGTTCGCCGGCCGCCGACCGGCCCCAGGCCTGGGCGAGACGGGCCTGGACCTGCCAGCCATAGCCGAGGCCGCGCGACGGGGCTTGGGCCGGTCGGACGATGGCGACCAGCGTGTCGTCGTCGACCCATTGCACCGACCGGCCCCAGGGCGCGACATCGACCTGGGCGCCCAGCCAGCGCACCGCGCCGGTGGCCAGGGTGACGACGCCCAGATCGCGCTCATGGCCGTGCAGGCGAAGCACCGCCAGCCTGTCCCCCGACGGCGAGAACGGGCCGGCTGTCAGGCCAACGCCGGGTTCGGGGGGCAGCAGGGGGCGCGGCGGCCCAGGACGGTCCAGATCGACCACCTGCAGGCGGCCGAGCGCTTCGCTGGTCAGGTAGTCCAGGTCGAAGCGCGGGGCGTCCTTCCAGGGCGCCGAGGTCGAGAGGATGAGCCAGCGTTCACCAGGATCGATGAACACCGGGCCCAGTTCCTCAAGAGCGAGGAGGTCCTCGACCCGATAGGGGCGGGCCTGGACGAGGCGGGGGCGGATGGCGAGCAGGCACGCGAGCGCGCTCGCCGCCGCGCGGCGGGTCATTTGGATCGGCATGGTTTGGGGTCTTTCGGCTACCAGGCCTTGGTCAGCTGCAGGCTGACCAGGCGGCCGCCCGGCTCGGCGTTGGCCGGGTCGTAGCCCAGGCCGAGCGGCGAATTGTAGAACGGCGGAGACGTGTCGAAGGCGTTGGTCAGGTTCAGGGCGAGGGAAAGGCCCTCGAGCCGGCCGCCGCGCCGCGGCGTCCAGCGCCATTGGACGTCGACCGTGGTCCAGGGCTTGATCCGCGCCCCGTCCTCGGCCCGGCTGTCGCCGACATGGTTGAGGCTGCCGGTCACCGCCGTCTCGCCGTGCGTCCAGGTGGCCTGCAGGCGGGCGCGCAGGTCGGCGGGCTGGCCGGCGGTCCCGACCAGATTGACCGGCGGGGCGATGGCGGTGGTCTTGCGGGTGAAATCGGTCAGCCAGGTCAGGCCGGCGTCGAGATCGAGCGGATCGCCGGCGAGGCGCGTGGCGTAGCGCAGCGACATGTCCAGGCCCCGCACCTTGAGGGCGGCGGTGTTGACATAGCGGGCGTCGGCGATCGCCCCGTAGGCCGTGGCCGGGAAAAGCCCCTTGGCCAGGGAGGCCGGATCGTTGAGCAGGCTCTGGACGAGGGCCAGGTCGTCGGCATTGGTCGCCGGGCTGACGAACCTGCGGAAGTCGGCGAATTCCTCGGCGCTCAGCACCTGGCCAAGATTGTCGTTGGCCGGCTGGCCGATGCGGTCGGTGAAATCGGTCTCGAACAGGCTGGCCGAGACCTTCAGGCCCTGCGCGGCGGCCGGCGTCCAGTCGAAGCCGGCGGTCCAGGATTTGGCGGTCTCGGGCTTGAGCTCGGGATTGCCGCCGAACAGAAGCAAGGACAGCACCGTGTCTGGCCCCTTGGACAGGAACACCGGGGTGATCAGGAAGCGGTCGTTGAGCTCGCCCAGGGACGGCGCGCGAAACGAGCGGCCATAGGTGGCCCGCACGGCCAGGTCCGTGACCGGTTCCCACACGACACCGAGCTTGGGGACGGTGCTGGTCCCCACATCGTCATAGGATTCGATGCGCCCGGCCGCCGACAGCGCCAGCCGTTGCAGGCCGGGCCGGGCGTTGCCCGGGCCGACCAGCGGCGCGCGCAGCTCGACGAAGCCGGCGGTCACCGTCCGCTCGCCCTTGCGGGCGAAGCCGGGACGCTCGGCCGTGCCGCTGACCAGGCCCACGCCCGTGGTGTCCAGGGTCTCGCGCCGCAGCTGGACGCCGAACGCCGCCTTCAGCGGGCCGCCGGGCAGGGTGATCACCCCGCCGTCGGCCTGCAGGCTGACGCTGTCGACCGCGCCGAGGGTTCGGCGGCGCTCATAGCTCGAGCCAATGAAATCGAGCACGGCCTGGGGATTGCGTCCCTGGCCGATGAACGGATTGAAATAGCCGTCGCGGGCGGCGTTGTAGGCCGTGGCCGGATCGTCGGGCGTCACCCCCAGCGCTTCGTCCAGGGCCGTGGGATTGATGTTGCCGGCGCCGGCCGTGTGCGACAGGTCCTGGGCGTGGGCGACATAGCTCGACAGGCGCCAGTCGCCCTTCAGCGGCGCCTCGACGCCGACCGAGGCGGCCAGGCTGTAGACCGTGCCCCGGCTCTTGATGCCGCCCAGCTCCTCCAGGAAGGAATAGGCGACCATCTCCTCAGGCGCGCCGGTCGGCGAGGCGAACCAGGGATTGTCGGGCGTGACGAAGATCAGGCTGTCGGGGGCCAGGCCCGTGACCTCGAACCGACGCTCCGAATAGCGAAGGTCGGCCGACAACTCGATCCCGTGCCCCAGCGCCTGGCTGGCCGCCGCCAGCAGGCTGTGACGTCGCTGGGCGGGCAGGACGTCGTAGCCGGCCCGCCAGTTCTCCAGGTTCTGGCCCGGCGTGAAGTCGCCCGGCGTCAGCTGGGTCCCGGGCGGGCTGCTGGGGATGGCGAAGGTGGGGGCCAGGGCGCCGGTCAGGGGATCGAAAGCCACCAGGGTGCCGGGCTTGGCGTAGTAGCGGCGCTGGTCGGTCCCGCCATTGGCGCGCAGGTCTGTCCGGCCCGCGTACCAGCGGCGGTTCCCGGCCAGGGCCTGGCGGTCCTGGTACTCGTAGGAGAAGAGGGCGTGACCGCCGGTCCAGCGCCAGCCGACGGTCTGGGCCAGCTGCACCTGGCCAAGATCGCCATGGGTCGAGCCGCCCAGCAGCAGGCGGCTCTCCGTCCCCTGGTAGTCCTTGCGCAGGATGATGTTGACCACCCCGCCGACGGCGTCCGAGCCATAGAGGGCCGACGCGCCGTCGAGCAGGACCTCGACGCGCTCGACCGCCACCATGGGCAGGGACGAGACGTCGGCGAAGTCGCCCTTCAGGCCGGCGCCGGCCATGCGCCGTCCGTCGACCAGAACCAGGGTGGAGTCCGCGCCAAGGCCCCGCAGGTTGACGGCCGTGGAACGCGCCCCGTTGACGCCGGTGGTGTCGGCCCCCGTGGCGCCGGTGTCGTCCGAGACGCTGCCGCCGAACGCCTGGGGCAGGGCGGTCAGCGCTTCGGCCAGCGTGGCGTAGCCGGCGCGATCAAGATCGTCCCGGCTCATCGTCAGGACGGGAGACGCGCCGCGACCGCCGCCGCGGATGTGGCTGCCGACCACGATCTCCGACAGTTGGGTGACGTCCTCGACCCCGACCGGCGCGGCGTTGGTCAGCAGCGGGCCAGCGGGAACCTGGCCGGACAGCTCGCCGGCCTGGCGCGGCGATCGCAGGATCAGCACCCCGGGACGGACCTGGTCGACGGCGATGTCGCTGCCGGCCAGCAGCTGTTCCAGCGCCTGGCGAGCGGTGAACCGGCCTTCCACGGCCGGCGCCCTCAGCCTGGCGACCAGGGCGGTGTCGAACAGGATCTTGACGTCGGCCTGCTTGGCGAGGGCCACCAGCGAGGCCTGCATGGGCCCGGCCGGCAGGGCGATAGCCACCACCGGCTCGGCCTGCGCGGTGCAAACCTGCGGCGACCAAGCGGCCAAGACGCCGATCGCGGCGCCCAAGAACAATCCCATTCCCTCACGCGTCATCGCCAAAACCCCCGCCACGCAACGGGCGCGATCGGAAGGACGCGCTTGGGGCCGCTGGTGGTTCGCGGGTGAGAGGCCGCCGAGGGCGGTTTTGGACGGACGGCCGTCAAAAAAAATTCACGTCAGCCGTTGGGGGCGGACGTGGCGCGCAGCTCGACGTCGCCATTGGGACGCTGAACCGGCTCCAGGGCGTAGAGCGCCGCGGCCGCCGCCACGAAGTCGGCCTGGTCGCCGGCCTTGAACACGCCGCTGATCTGGCGCTGCGCCGGGACGCCAGATCCCAGCACGATCTTGTCGCGGCTGTAGCGGTTCAGTTCGGCCACCGCCTCGCCGAGCGGTACGCCCTGGAAGACGAGGTTGCCGGTCGTCCATGCGGTGGTGGTCGGCACGTCGACGGGGATGGCCCGCGCCTTGGCGTCGCCGCCGGGCGCCAGGGTCAGGGCCTGGCCGGGCGTCAGGCGCCAGCGCGCCGCCTGGGCGGCCGTGTCGGTGATCTCGACGCTGCCCTGGGCGAGCACGATCCTGACGGTCTGGCCGTCCCGGCGCACCTCGAAGCGCGTGCCCAGCGCCCGGACCTGGGCGCCGTCGGCGGCGACGATGAACGGGCGCTGGGCGTTGTGCGCCACCTCGAACAGGGCCTGGCCGCGCAGGAGCTCGATCCGCCGCTCGCCCTTGGAGTAGCGCACGCGCACCTGGCTGTCGGTGTTGAGCTGCAGGCGCGAGCCGTCCTCCAGGCGCGCGGTGAAGGTCTGGCCAACACCGGTGGAGTAGGTCGGGCGCCAGGCCACGCCCATGGCCAGGCCGCCCACCAGGCAGGCGGCGGCCAGGGCGCCGATGGAGATCAGGGCGGCGGGGCGTGCAAGGCGCGCCTTTCGCGCGCGACGACGGGCGCCCCGCTGCAGGGCCTCGGCCGCCAGGGCGCTCATCGTTGGGTCCCCGCGCAGCTCGCGGGCGGCGCGGTTGATGTCGACGACGCGGTCGTAGGCGGCGCGGTTGCCCGGTGCGGCGCGCCAGGCCTCGAAGGCGTCAAGGTCTTCGTTCTCGATCCGGTTCTGATCCAGGCGCGCGAACCAGTCGGCGGCCTCCTTCTGGGTCGCCTGGGTGATCGAGAGTCGGTCCTGGTTCATGACAAACGCCGCTTCAGTCCCGCATCGCCGCTGACACCCGCAGCAGGGCGCGCCTGGCCCGGTCCTTCACCGTCCCCTCGGGAAGCCCGAGGTGGGCGGCGATCTCCCGCAGCGTCATGCCCTGAACATGGTTCAGCACGAAAACATCGCGCAACTCTTGCGGGAGGGCCAGCACGATCTCCTTCAGCGTCAGTCGATCTTCGGGCGTTTGGGCGATTGATTGCGGCGTTTCCGCCACCCACCGCGCCGATCGCTCGCCGTCGCGCTGGGTCTTTCGCGCCCGCTCCCGGGCCAGATAGTCGGCGGTCAGCATCAGGAACGCCTTGTGATGGCGGATCTCCTGCGTGCTCTGCTGGGCCGCGGCCCGCAGATAGGCCTCATGCGCCAGGTCGTCGGCCTGGTCGCCGTAGCGCCGCCGCAGTCGGGGCCGGAACCAAGAATCATAGCGTCGGAACAACTGCTCGATCGCCTGGGCGAGGTCGGAGCGCGGCGCGGCGGGGGGAGAAAAGCCATCCATGGAGCGAACCACCTACGATTGCCCCACAGAATCTCTCACTTAATCCGGCAAATAAAGTCTCATTTCTCGGAAAAATGGCAGATTAGTTCCTCAGCCCACGTGCGTTGGGCTCCGACACTCGATCAAACTGATGATCGGGAAACGCGACTAGATGCCGACATTGCGTCGCACGGTGGGAGCTATGGTTCGCCACTATCGCGAACACGCGAAGCTCACGCAGGCTGAACTTGGCGATCGCGTTGGCAAATCCATGGAGACGATAGGGCGGATTGAGCGCGGGACTACCGCACCCAGCCTGCAATTACTCGAGAAACTCGCTGACGCGCTCAGCGTCGAGCCGCGTGATCTGCTTGGAGCCGGTTCCTATCCAGCGCGGACTCGGAAAGTCGACCCTTTGGCTCAATTGATTGATCGACTTGCCGGAATGTCCGACGAAGACATTCAGCGCGCGGAGCAGCTAATCGACGTCGCGATGGGCTGGAAGGCTAATCGATAGGTTGCACGACTTTCGGTGACGTTCGAGTGCAATAGGTGTCGATCGTTGCGTGTGACCTGGCTGTTGATTGCCGACCTTATCCGCGATTGTCGCGACTGCGAGCGCACCATGCTCAAATCACCTCAGCGCAATGGGCTAGTGCGGCCATCTCCTGGCTCACTAGGCTATGGCCGCGCCGCTCGCCACATCGCGAGGAGAACGGTCGCCTGGCGGCAGGTCCGGCGGCGGCTGGCGCGCGTTCCTGGGCTTGTCGGCGCCTTCGCTGTGCTGGGAGTTCCTGCGCCGTAATCCGGATTATCGCGCCGACTATGAGCGGTCGGCGCGCGACCAAGCGCCTGTCGATCGGCGGTGGGGCCTGGCGATCGGCGCGGATCCGCAGCTGGGCGCCGACAGCGCCGGCGTCGTTTGGCGCGCTGATGTCGCGCCGGGACTTGTCGTCACAATGGCGGCCGCCGGGGCGGGGACCCCGTGGCCGCTGCCGCCCGCTGACCATCGGTTGGTCGATTCAGAAGAGGGTCGGCACTTGCGCCTGCGGAGCGGTCTGCAGCTCCTGCTTCGCGATGATGCGACGCCTAAGGAACCTCTGGTCGTCGTGCTCGCCTATGACGCGGACTTTAGCCTGCGCGTGAAGGCCGTGGAGGCGTTGCGGCGCGCCACGACGATGGATGAACCGCCGCGTTCGCGTCTGAGCCAGCCGCAGCGTGCGCGCTTGGCGCGCGCGCTGGGCGCGCTCGACGGCGCCAGTCGAGGGGCGAGCTATCGGGACATCGCCGTCGATCTTTTCGGCGAGGACCAGGTCGAGCGGTCGGCGTTCAAGACTTCAAGCCTCCGCGACGTGACCATCCGGCTGGTCCGGCGGGGCAGGGCGCTGGTGGCCGGCGGGTATTTGAAGATCCTGCGCGCCGGCTTCTAGGGGTGGTGAAGACCGGGGAGGGCGGACTTCGCCATCCGTCGAGGCGCCGTTCAGGCGCCAGGCTTTCCCGCGTCGCCAGCCGGTGTTCGGCACGTTGTCGGCGACGCCGGAGCCTTTCCATGTCCTCGTCTGATACGGCCGCGCCCGAGCGGCTGCTGCTGGCGGCGGAAGCCGCCAAACATCTGCGCCTTTCCGAGCGCACCCTGGCCAAGCATCGCTGCTACGGCACCGGTCCGATCTATCGGAAGAACGGCGGCCGAGTGGTCTACACCCTGGCCGATCTTGAAGCCTGGTCGCGGCGGGGTCAACGGCGGTCGACCAGCGACACTGAGGCCGTGGTCACCGCGCCGGCCAAGCCGCACGCGGCCACCGCCCCCGCCTATGTGGATCGTCACCTCGCCGCGGCGGCTGACGATGAATGACCGCGCCCCCGCTTTGACCCGCATCGATCTGTTTAACGTGGTCGGCAAAATCGAGCGCACCTTTGTGTTCGGCGCCGTTCAGACTGAGGAGGTTCACGACGCGAGCCGGCGCACCGTCACGGTCGCTGCGGGCGCGGTTTTCGCCCTGATGGAGAAGCGCGTCGAAGCGTCGGGCGTGATGCATTCGCGCATCGCCGTGCTCAAGGCTGTCGCCTCCGGCGAGGCGTTCACCACCCATCCCAATGTCGCCCCGGGCGCGGAGATCCTGCTGGATTTGCGCGGCTGGATGAGGGTCCAGGCGGTGCTTGAGGCGATCGAGTCCGTTCGTCGCACCGGCTTCAAGCCCGAAGCGGCGGCGCTCGATTATTGGCGCCACGTCGGCGCGCGTGTCGGCGTCTCGCTGCCGCCGCGACCCTATTCGCGGCGACGTCATCGCGCGAGCCTACTGCGCCGGCTGGTGCGGAGATGAGCCAGCGATCGAAGACGATGGTCGGGGCGACGGCGCTCGCTGGCGCCGCCCTTGTTCTGGTGGCGGGGAGCCCTTGGTTCAGGCCGCGGCTCCTGTTCAACGCGACGGCGAGCGCGTCGATGGGCTTTTATCGCGTGTCGCCAGGTTGCTTAGCAGTGGGCGATCTTATCGCCGTATCGCCGCCGCCCAAACTCGCGCAGTGGCTGGCGGCTCGCCGCTACTTGCCGATGAATGTGCCGCTGCTGAAGGTGATCGCAGCCGGTCCGGGCCAGTTCGTGTGCGGCCGCGATGGCGTCATCACCATTGATGGAAAGGGAGCGGCCAAGGCGCTGTCCCGCGACCGCTGGGGACGAACGCTCACGGCATTCTCTGAATGCCGGCGGCTACGAGACGGAGAGGTGTTCTTGCTAAACCGCGAAGCGCCCGCGAGCCTCGATAGCCGCTATTTCGGGCCGGTTCCGGCGTCTGGCGTGCTCGGTCGCGCCACGCCGCTTTGGACCTGGAGGGCGCCGCGATGAGGTCTGCGATGGCAGCGAAGGCGCGGCTGGAGTCCGCTCGCGGCGGACCGGCCCCGACCGGAAGGCGGGTTTGTCTTGGACTTGCCGCCCTTGTCGGTCTCTCAGTCTCGCCCTCTTGGGCGCTTGCGTCCGGCCCGAGCGATGGGGCGGTTATCGCTCGCGCCGTTCACGAAGCCGCTGTTCGGTTCGAACTGTCGCCGCAGCTGATCGAAGCGGTCATCCAGGTTGAAAGCGGCGGGCGGGCAGGGGCTGTTTCGCTCAAGGGCGCGATGGGCTTGATGCAATTGATGCCCGTGACTTGGGCCGTTCTGGCGCGCGACTTGGGCCTCGGGAGCGACCCATTCGAGCCCCGCGCCAATGTTCTGGCCGGCTCGGCCTATCTTCGCCAGATGCTCGATCGGTTCGGCGCGCCGGGCTTTCTGGCCGCCTACAACGCCGGCCCTGGACGATACCTCCGCTTCCTCAGGTCGGGCGCGCCGCTGCCCGCCGAGACCATATCGTACATGAAACGCGTGCTGGGCTTGGTTGACGCGCGATCGGTGCGAGGCTCAGCGGCGACGCGACCCTTGGACTGGAAGAGATCGCGTCTCTTCATCGGCCTTCCGACTGGCGATAACGGTTCGGCCGGGCCCGATCAGCACGGTTCGTCTGTGGGGCTCTGGCCATGAGCGGTGAACCTCGAGCGCATGGGTTTGGGCAGGACGGCGATGAGATCTGGCTGTGCCGGTCGAGGACAGGCAGGGCAGGTCTAAGGCAAGATAAAAGCACAGGGACCTATCGGTCCCATGTGGTTGATGATGTTGAGGAATTTGAGGCGCCTGTCGCCCGGCGACTGGCCTTGCGTCCTTCGTTATTCAATGAAATCAAGGCTCTGTCAGGGACCTGCTCCCCAGAGGCGGTCGCATGACCCGTGACCAGGATTTCGAACCCAAGGTCGGCCGGTCGCGCGACCGTGGCGGCGGCGCGGCGGATAAGATCCGCAGCTTTTCGTCCGACGTCGTGGCCGCCACGCGCAGGGCCGGGCTCGGCGCGCTGGATATCGGCTCGCGACGAGGTGTTCGCGCCTTCGGTCGCGGGCGCCCCGTCGCCGGCTCGCGGGCGATGCGGCAGGTGGTCGTCAAGGCGCGGATCATTCGTCACCAAGGCTCGCGGTACCGCGCCGCCAGCCTCGGCGCTCATCTCTATTACCTGCGTCGTGGTGGAACGGGTCGAGAGGGCCAGCTCGGCGAAGCGTTCGACCGCGACGGCGTCGCCGATCACAAGGCGTTCGCCGACCGCGCCGATCCGGACCGTCACCACTTCCGCTTCATCGTCTCACCGGAGGATGCTGAACAACTCGTCGATCTGCGCGCGACGACCCGCGACCTCATGGCCCAGATGGAGCGGGATCTGGGCACGCGGCTTGATTGGGTCGCCATCGATCACTGGAACACCGACAATCCCCACGTCCATGTTCTCGTGCGCGGGGTCGCCGACGACGGCCGGGATCTCGTCATCGCCCGGGAGTACATGGGGACTGGGCTTCGGGAGCGGGCCAGGCAACTGGTCACCCGAGAACTTGGACCACGGACCGAGCGAGAGATTGCCGTCGCGGCCGATCGGGAGGTGACGGCCGAGCGCTGGACCCACCTGGATCGTCGCCTGGAAAAGCGCGCCGACGCGCGAGGCCAAGTCGATGTTCGCCCGTTGGTGCATGGCGACCCCCACGAGCGCAGACGCTTGGTGGGCCGCCTACAGGTGCTCGAGCGGTATGGCTTGGCCGACGAGGTCAAGCCCGGGCGCTGGCGGTTGGCCGACGCGTTGGAGAGCCGCCTGCGCGAACTGGCGCTGCGCGGCGATATCATCAAGTCGTTGCACCAGGCCATGGGGGCGGTCGAACGTGACCCCGCCAGCCTGGTTATCGAAGGCGAGAGGATCGAGGCGCCGGTTACCGGCAGGGTCGTCCAGCGCGGACTTCATGACGAGCTCGTCGGGCGGGGCTATGTCATCGTCGACGGCGTCGATGGCCGCCTGCATCATTTCCGGTTCAGCGATCTGGCCGCGGCCGGCGACACGCCGGTCGGCGGCATCGTCGAGGTGCAAAACCACGCCGGGGAAGGCAAGGCTGTCGGTCTAAAGCTCCTTCACCGTTCCGATCTGTCGATCGACCGGCAAGTGGGCGCGGATGGCGCCACCTGGCTCGACCGGCAACTGGTGGTCAAGGCGCCGACGGATTTGGCCTCCCACGGGTTTGGCGCGGAGGTTCGAACCGCGCTCGCCAAGCGCCAGGACCATCTCATCGGGCACGGCCTGGGGGAAATGCGCGACGGGCGGTTCAGACCTACCGGCAATCTCCTGGAGGGTCTTCGACGGACCGAGCTTGAGCGGGTTCGGTCCGAACTCGGTGCGAGCGGGAAGCGCGCCGAACAGGGTGGGCAAGGGGACCTCGTTACAGGCGTGTACGCCCGCCGCCTAGACCTGGCGACGGGACGGTTCGCGATGATCGAGGATGGTCTTGGCTTCCAACTCGTCCCTTGGAGCCGAGGCTTGGACGCCAAGCTTGGTCAGCAGGTGAACGGCACGATCACGAGCAACGGGGTGGACTGGTCCTTGGGGAGACGGCGCGGGCTTGGCCTTTGAAGGTGCGAGCAGATGAGCGGCACGAAAATCCTGTGGGGTCAGATCCTGGTGGTCGGGGCCCTGACCCTCGGCGGCGTCTGGCTCGCCACCCAATGGACGGCCTGGCAGCTGGACTATCAGCCTCAACTTGGACCTCCCTGGTTCAGGCTCGCCGACCACGCCGTCTATCCACCGCCGGCGTTCTTCATCTGGTGGTTCATCTACGAAGCCTATGCGCCTGCGGTGTTCGTCCACGGCGCTTTCCTGGCGGCCGGCGGCGTGCTCTGCGGCGTCGGCGCGGCCATGGGAATGTCGGTGTGGCGCGCCCGAGAAGCGCGGTCCGTGACGACTTACGGTTCAGCGCATTGGGCGACCCTGGCCGACGTCCGCGCCGCCGGCTTGCTCGGCGAGACCGGGGTGATGCTCGGACGGTTCGGCGAGCACTACCTCCGCCATGAGGGCCCAGAGCACGTCCTGTGCTTTGCGCCCACCCGCAGCGGCAAAGGCGTAGGTCTGGTGGTGCCGACCCTACTTACCTGGGCGGGCTCGGCCGTCGTGCACGACATCAAGGGCGAGAACTGGGCACTGACCGCGGGAGCCCGAGCCGCGTTCGGCCACGTCCTGCGTTTCGATCCAACGCAGGCCACCAGTTGCGCCTACAATCCGTTGCTGGAAGTTCGGCGAGGGCCAAGCGAGGTCCGCGACGTTCAAAACATCGCTGACATCCTGGTTGATCCCGAAGGGGCGCTGGAACGCCGAAATCACTGGGAGAAGACCTCCCACAGCCTCCTCGTCGGGGTGATACTACACGTTCTTTACGCCGAGGCCGACAAGACCCTCGCTGGGGTCGCCAGCTTCCTGGCCGATCCGTCGCGGCCGATCGAGACGACCCTGCGGGCGATGATGACAACGCGCCACCTCGGGGACCGTGTCCATCCGGTGGTGGCCAGCGCCGCGCGGGAGCTGTTGAACAAGAGCGACAACGAGCGCAGCGGCGTCCTGTCGACCGCGATGAGCTTTCTGGGCCTCTACCGAGATCCCGTTGTCGCGGCCGTCACCTCACGCTGCGACTGGCGCATCGCCGATCTCGTCACGGCCGACAAGCCCGTCAGCCTCTACCTGGTGGTCCCGCCTTCCGACATCAATCGCACCAAGCCGCTGATCCGGTTGATCCTGAACCAGATCGGACGGCGGCTCACCGAGGGCCTCGAAGCGGCGCGCACGCGGCGCGCGCTGCTGCTGATGCTCGACGAGTTCCCGGCGCTTGGACGGCTCGACTTTTTCGAGGCGTCGCTCGCGTTCATGGCGGGCTATCGGGTGAAGGCGTTCCTGATAGCGCAGTCCTTGAACCAGATCGAAAAGGCCTACGGGCCAAACCACGCTATTCTCGACAACTGTCATGTGCGCGTGGTGTTCGCGACCAATGACGAGCGCACCGCCCGGCGTGTCAGCGACAGTCTTGGCACCGCCACCGAGATGAGGGCGATGAAGAATTATGCGGGACATCGACTATCCCCATGGCTTGGTCACCTCATGGTCTCCCGTCAGGAAACGGCCAGGGCGCTTCTGACGCCGGGCGAGGTGATGCAACTGCCCGCCCACCAAGCGATCGTCATGACGGCCGGCGCGCCGCCGGTTCGTGCCCACAAGATTCGGTACTACGCCGATCCAAGGCTGGCGGCACGAGTCGTCAGGTTTGAAGGGGCGGGATGCTTGCCCGAGCGCGTCGATCCCGCGGTGTGGACGGGACGATTGTCAGCAGACGCCGCGATCCGCAAGGGGCGCAAAGGCTCACCCGACGAGGGAGGTCTGAAGCGAGAGCCCGATCTCTTCGATGCGGAGGAAGGGGCTCCGAAGCTTGAGGAGGAAATCTCGCCCGAGAGCGACGGCGACAGCGACGAAGTTCAGCAGGCCGGAGCGCTGCAGCATCGGTTCGCCGGTATCGCGCGGCAGGTGGCCATGGATAGCGACGACGGGATCCCGCTCGGAGGCGACGCATGCTGATCCCGACCAAGGTGTTCCTTCCACCGGAGACCATCCGTCGGGTCGAGGAGTTGGCCAAGCGCACCCGCAGGCAGAAGTCTGAGATCGCGCGCGCCGCGATCGAGGTCTACCTGTCGCCCGACGCCGCCGAGGCGGCCGAGGCCGTCCTCGTTCGCCGCCTTGACCGGATCAGCCGCCAACTCGATTGGCTCGAGCGGGATCAGACGATCACAACGGAAGCTTTGGGGCTGTTCGTGAAGACCTGGCTGAAGGTGACGCCAGCGATGTCGTCGGCGGAGGATCGCGCGGCGGCGGCGAAGGGGCAGGAACGCTACGCGGCGTTCATTGGCCTGTTGTCCCGTCGCCTCAGCGAGGGTCGGCTAGTGCGGACGGAGGTTTCAGCCGATTTTGGCGAGGACCGAAAGTGACTCATCTCGGACCTTGGAAAGGTCCCCTCACTGGTGTGGGGATGGTCGCTGTGACTGGGCCCGCGACAAAGCCACGCCTTATGCCAATTCCTATTCGCACGGCATTCCCACTACCACCCTTCACTGAAGGACCGACTGTGCGTCCGATATTGACGCGCCGCTGCGGTAACGCGGATGGCGAGTGCCGTGACTGAACGCATCTAGCGGTTACGCTCACGGCGCCTATATGGTTAAGTTTCCAGCCCAGCAGCGTTGAAGCTATGACATTAAACCTCAAAGACATCGCGCTCGGTCAATTTGACCGCCTGCAGGGGTTCTATCCCCGTGTCGAAGGTAAGGCGTCATTCCTATTCGCTATAAACATCGGCATGGGCGGGGTCTTAGCAGCCAACTTGCCCTTCAAAAAATTCCTCACTCACGAAGCCATTCCGGCCTGGATCTCGCTCGCCCTATTGGCATTTAGCACTTATCGGTTGTTCGGAACATTCTTCCCGCACCTGGATGGCGCTAAACACAAGGGCCTGATTTATTTTGGAGATATCGCCGACCTAAGTTCCGACGATTATATCGAGCGGATGAAAGCCTGCACTGAAGCGGATTTGGAGCATGATGCGCTCTGCCAAGTCTGGCGCAACTCCGAGATCCTGAAAAAGAAGTATGACCGAGCCAAGTACGCCTTCCAGTCGACTGGTCTGGCCTTAGTTCCTTGGCTGCTTTTCCTCTCTATTGTCGCTTCGTCTGGAACGCCTCCTGTGCTGAAGGCGGGCTAAATGACTCTTAAGAATGATCTAGAAGACGCGGTCGGCAAGAAGTTCCGCGAGCAATGGACAACTCGCGAAGGGCTTGTCGTTCCCGACGAGGCATCGATCAACCTCGGGAATAACGGCGTTTATATCGATGCGACGGTTCTGTACGCCGACTTGGCCGACTCAACCAAACTCGTCGACACCTACCCGGCGGAATTTGCCGCTGAGATCTACGGCACCTTCCTGAACAGCTCGTCACGGATCATCCGAGCTCATGGGGGCACGATCACCGCCTTCGATGGTGATCGCGTGATGGCCATATACATGGGGGAGGACAAGGAAATCAGAGCCGTCAGGACCGCGCTTCGAATAAACAAGGCCGTGTCAGAGATCATTCGCCCCACGCTGCGTTCTGTCTATCCCAGCGTGACTTACGATCTTCACCACACTGTCGGTGTGGACACATCACGTCTCTTGGCTGTGAAGGACGGCATCCGCGGCGCTAACGACATGATTTGGGTCGGAAGGGCTGCAAATCATGCTGCAAAGCTTTGTGCACTGCCTCACCAATATCCGACGCGCATTACGGCTGCCGTGCACGGCAAGCTCGATGCGGGTCTTTATGTGACGAAGACAGGCGAACAGGTCTGGGAACCAGTGACCTGGACTTCAATGGATAATGCCCAAATCTATAGGACGACCTGTGTAATGTCGTCCTTCTAGCAATCTCGAAAATCAAGCGCCGTAAAGAAGGAGCCTAGAATGAGCTGGAGCTATGATCGCGCCAGGACGCGCATAGGCGGCTTTGCGAGGACCGCGCCCCAGGTCGTTGTCGAGCGGTTCGACGAAGGCCTCGAACTCAGGCTGGAGACGATGGAGCGTATGAAGGGCGGAGGGCGAAAGTCCACGCGGCCGCTCTACGATCTGCCGCCCGAGGTTGCCGTCATCGCCGACACCGTCCACGTCTACGTCAATCTTGTGAACTACGACGAGATGCGCCTGGAGGAAGGCCGAGAGACTGAATCCAGCCACGCCAGAGCCATGGCCTTTTTGCACCTGCACTATGCGGCGATGGATAGAGTTGTTGAGGAGACTGGAGCCCAGCGGGTCGATTTTCACGGCGCGCGCCTCCATGCGGTTATAGCCGAACCCCCTGGTCCAGCTGGTGCCCAGGAGAGGGTTGCCCGTGGCCTCCGGCTTGCCTTGGAAACCACGGCGCTGGCCGACGCTGCCAATCGGACGATTTTCGGAGACGACAATGTCGCCGAGTTTCGGATCGGTATCGACTCAGGCGTATGCGTCGCGATCGACTCTGGTCGTGAAGACGAGCGTGAGCCGCTCTTTATCGGTCCAGCCGCCAACTACGCCGCCAAGCTTGCTGTCGGAGACGAGCCGGGCGTTTTCCTGTCTCCGACCGTCAGGCGGCTTTTCGATTTGAGCGGTGCCGAGGAGTTACAGCGCAAGTCCACACTCGACGAATTGGATCTTGTGCTGCGGTCCGACCGGCGGGCGACCAGAATTTTTGAAGATCTCCAAACCAATGCGGCGACTCGGGCCGAACGCTGGGCGGGTGACATCCGCGAACATCGCGCTAATACCGCAAGCGCCCGTGACTTTGTCTTTCATAGCCATCGCCTGCCGCTGCGTACCATCAACTATTCAGCATTGATGCCGTCTAACAGCATCCGGATGCCCATGGTCTCGGTGTTCGCCGATATCGACGGATATACGCGATACATCGATCAAGCCATCAGTCGCAGCGACGTGGCCGCTGCAGTTAGAAACCTTCACGTTATCCGTAGCGAGCTCAACGCAGTCGTCCAAGATGACTTTGCCGGTCGAAAGGTGCGCTTCATCGGTGATTGTATCCATGGCCTGATCGCCGACGGCGAGGGCAACGTGGTTGACGACAAGGCGTCAGTGGACCTGGGCGCCCAGTGTGTGGGTGCACTGCGGTCTTCTTTCAATCTCTGCCAGGGGATGCTCGCTGGCATCGATCAACTCGGGCTGGCGATTGGTTTCGAGTTTGGTCCGACGCCAGTCAGTCGTATTGGTATTCGTGGTGACCGCGCTGTCCGTGTAGCGTCCAGTAAGGCGACCATTAATTCAGAAGCCTGTCAGGGTACGTGCAACGGCATCGAGACCATGATCGGGGAAGAGGCCTACCGTACCGCGACGGCAGCCGTGCGGGCGCTTTTCCCCGGGCAGATCGCCGCAGATCTCACATATGACGACGTCGCTTTCCAGCCTCCTGGATCTTCGGCTGCGGCCAGCGCCGTTGAACCGGTCGGAGATGAAAGGTCACATGGCTGTTGAGCGCTCCACTATCCTGCCGTGGTTGGAGCTGTCGGCGCCGGATTGGGTGACAATAGTTGAACAAGACACTGACCAGCTCGCGGTCAATGTCTCTCCGCGCCTACAAAGCGGGGCGCCCACTGAAGTCTTTCAGTTGTTCATCGACATTGGGAGCGCGGCGGGCGGTGCCCGCGAGCGGGTTACTGGCAGCCGGTTTCCGCGCTCTTGCTCAGAACGTCATATCAATTTCGACGGTACGTTTTGTCTGGGTCTTGGCCGTCCCGCAGTAATCGATGAAGAAGGAGGCGCGCGTTTTTGGGAAACGCTACGCACCTATTTGCTCAGCCAGCTCTTTGCGGAAAAGCACGGACGCTGGCCACCAGGCCGCGGCCTATCCCACGGGGATGCCGCCTACCTGCAACTTAAGGCCGAACAGGCTGCCGCGGTTGCTGGCCTCTCCGAGGCGTACGCAACCGCGCTTGACCATCTGGAGGGATGGCTTTCGGGTGACCTACCTCAACTGATTGAGGGGGGCGACGACCATGCCTGTGATGGGAGCGGCTCAGTGATGAGGTCGTTGAACATTAGGCCGGATTGCGGTCGATGCATTGCGGTGGCTGAGCTGGTCCGTTTGGAGCAAGAGCGTCGGCGCTCCGAAGCTAACTTCATTGCATGGTCGGCGACGGTCCGTGTCTGTTGCAACACCATGCCAAGGTGCGAGCTGCGCAATTACCTGCACGGCGAGCAGATTATGAGGACGTCTGACATGCAGTCTAAACTGGGAACGTGAAATGATCGATGACAATGACTATCGAGAAGGCTTTGTGCAGGGCTTTAGAGCGATCAGGGGGAGCTCGGCTAGTCTTCCATCGCTTCCATCGCAGCCTTCCACAAGGTCAGGCCGAACGCCTTTTCAGATGGGCATTATGAGGGGGATAGAAAAAGGTAAAGGCTGGAGCAGGGGCGATCTGAAAGACAAGGAGTAATTCGTCGGGGTGAGGGCGACCGATCTATTTGCGCTTTGGGTCGGACCACGCCCTTGGCTCCTGACGCTGAAGGTCCCGAGTCTGGTGACGCATCAAGGTCCGCTCCTGGCGCAGCTCAGCATTGAACATCGGTGCCCGAAAGTCGGGGCTTGTTTGCGGGGCAGCGGGCATCCAATTCAGCCGCAGCCGCCGACGACGGGCGCCCGTTACCCAGCTTCGGCTGCTAGATCGCTGCGGCGACGCGCGGGCGCAGGCGCTCCAGGCTCGCGGCAAGCTGATCAAGCCGATAGGGCTTTGGCAGCACGCTGACGCCCATGGCCTGCGCCGTGGCGATAGACGCCTCGGCATAGCCGCTGGTCAGGAGGATGGGGAGGCCGGGACGTCGGGCGCGAACCTCCCTGGCCAGGTCGAGCCCGCTCATCCCGCCTGGCATCATGATGTCCGAAAACACGAGATCGACAGGGCGCTCATTGGCCAGCGCCCCGAGGGCGGCCGTGGCGCTGGCGGCCCGAAGCACTTCGTAGCCCAGTTGAGCAAGCATCTCGCGGACCAGCGCCGCGACCTCGTCGTCGTCCTCGACGAACAGGATCCGCCCCTGTGACCGCGACCTTGCCCGGCCGACGGACAGATCGACGAGATGGCTGACGGTGTGGCCGGGTTGTTCGGCCGAGCGCGGCAGCAGTAATGACACCTCAGTCCCGCGCCCCACCGCGCTGTCGATCTGAACCCTGCCGCCGGACTGCGTGGCGAAGCCATAAACCTGGGCCAACCCAAGGCCCGAGCCCTTACCGATGTCCTTGGTGGTGAAGAACGGTTCAAACACGCGCTCTTGTACCTCGGGCGTCATTCCGGTTCCGCTGTCGATCACGGAGAGGCGCACGAAGTCGCCGGCAGCGTCGCCGCCCGAGGTGGCGGGCGTGTTCTTTGCGGTGATCCTGATGGTTCCGCCGTTGGGCATGGCGTCGCGGGCGTTGACGGCGAGATTGAGCAGGACCAGTTCGAGTTCGCCCGGATCGACGTCGATCGGCCAGAGGTCTTCGTCAAAATCCAGCGCGACATGGACGTCGCCGCGCAAGGTGCGATCCAGGAGCTCAGACATTCCACCGATCTGGCGCATGAGGTCAACGGACTCGGGCTCGAGCGGCTTGCGGCGAGAAAACGCGAGCAACTGGCGGGTCAAGCTGGCGCCGCGTTGGGCCGCCTGGCGCATGCCCGCCATGATCCGCTCTCGGCGGTCGGCCTCGGCCTTACGTTCGAGCATGTCGAGGCCGCCCGAGATCACCATCAGCAGATTATTGAAATCGTGCGCCACGCCACCGGTCAGCTGGCCGATGGCCTCGATTTTCTGGGCCTGTCGCAGAGTTTCTTCGTTGCGGGCGTTGACCTCCATCTGGGCGTGAAGTTCGCGATTGGCCGTCTCCAGGGCCTGGGTTCGCTGCACAACCAGACCTTCCAGCGCCTCGGCGGCTCGCGCTTGCGCGTCGAGGAGGTCACGCACCTCGTACTGGCGCTGACGGGCGCGATGGGCGGCCTGCAGCGCGCTTGAGAGCGTGATGGCCTGGACAGGCCGCTCCAGCAGCGAGACGTTTCCAAGCATGGCCACCAGGCGCTTGCGCCAGTCGATCACCGCCGGCTGGTCCTGTCGGCTCGTCAGCACCACAAACGGCATGTCCGACCAGGTCGGCTGGTGCTCGACCCAACGGCTCAGTAGCGAAAGATCTTGGCCGAACAGCGCCTCCTCGGCGACGAAGGCGGCCGCGGCGCCCTCGTCGAGCTTTTCCATGAGACAGGCCATGTCCGCGCAGATCGTCGCCGGCAAGCCAGTGCGCGCGAGGACTTCGGCGGTGGCGACCGCATCGCGCCCGGTGGGCGCATGGATGAGAATGCGAAGGCCGGGCATCGCTCTAGGCCCCGGGGCTCCTTGGCGACAATAGCGGCGCGGCGTCTCCAAGATACTGCGGGGAGCCCGAGAAGATGCCGCTGAAGCGGGTCAGCGGTGACCCGAGCTGGATGCCCTGGTTGCTCAGACTGTATTCCCGGATGGTATGCTCATGGTGACCGCTGCGCTTCTTGACGACCGACAGCGCCCGGCGGACTGCGCCGTCATGCTCAAAATAGCGCAGCATCAGCACCGCGTCGCTGAGATAGCTGAGGTCGATGGGCGTCTCCATCGGCCCCATAAGCCCGTGTTGGGCCAGCACCAGCAGGGTCAGGACGCCCTGCTGGGCCAGGTAGCTGAGCAGCTCGTGCATCTGCAGGATGAGGAAGCGCTCGTCCGGCATGGCGTTGAGGTAGCCGTTCAGGCTGTCAATGACCACGACGCGAGCGCCATCGTCCTCGACGCTGCGCCGGACCAGGGCGGCGAACTCGCCCGGGGAAAGCTCAGCGGGATCGATTTGCTTGTAGTGTAAAAGCCCTGAGGCGTAAGCGGCTGGCAAGGGCAAGCCCAGGGTGTCGCAGCGAGCCTCCAGTGTGCCGCGCCCCTCATCGAAGGCGAAATACGCCGCCGCTTCGCCGCGTTGGGTAGCGGCGATGGCGTAGGTGATGGCCAGGGATGACTTGCCGACGCCGGCCGCGCCGATCAGCAGCGCGTTGGTGCCGCGCTCCAACCCTCCGCCAAGCAATTGATCGAGCTCGGCGTTGCCGCTGGCGACAAATCCAGCGTCGAAGGCGGCGTGATGCTCGTTGGCGACCAGGCGCGGATAGATTTCGAGGCCGCCGGTCTGGATAGTGAAGTCGTGATAGCCGCCGCGAAAGCGCATGCCTCGCATCTTGATCACGCGCAGACGCCGTCGCTCGGCGCCGTAGTCCAGGGCAAGCTGCTCAAGCATGACGACGCCGTGCGAGATCGAATGCAGTTGAACGTCGTGCTCCTGCACCGAAAGGTCGTCGAGCAACACCACCGTGGTGTCCCGACTGGAAAAGAAGTGCTTGAGCGCAAGGACCTGGCGTCGATAGCGCAGCGGACTCTGCGCCAGAAGACGCAGCTCCGAGAGGCTGTCGACGACGATGCGGCTCGGGTTGATCGTCGCCACCTTGTCGAAGATCAGTCTTGTGGTTTCACTAAGCTCCAGCTCGGCGGGATGGAGCACGGTCAGTTCGCGATCGGGGTCCAGCGTCGTTTCTGGCGGCACGAGCTCGAAGACATCAATGCTGCCAAGCGACCAGCCATGCCGCTTGGCGACCAGCCGGAGTTCGCGCTCAGTTTCTGACAAGGTGATGTATAGAACCCGCTCGCCCAACCGTGCGCCTTCGAGCAGGAACTGCAGCGCAATTGTGGTTTTGCCGGAGCCTGGACGCCCTTCGTAGAGGTACATCCGATTGGCATCCAGACCTCCGCCCAGGATGTCATCCAGGCCGATGCTTCCGGTGGAGACGCGCGGTAGGTCTTGCTCGGCAGCCGGACCTTGGCTCGCATCGGACATGGGAACACTTTCGATGCGGGCGGGCCAGGGCATGGCCAGCAGATGGCGGGCTGTCCGGACGGAAGCGCGGCTTTTTAAACGTCCGCCGCTTGTTGGTCGTTCCTGATACGGAGGCGATAGGGTTTGTCCGCGGATGGCGGCCGGCACGCGCGAAGCACGCCGGTCGTTTACGCCGTCACCCGGCACCTGGTTCTCAGAATGGCCACATGTCTCGCTCATGGCGCCCAAGGGGCGACACGGAAATTCGGAGCGGCCGGCAAGGGTGATGGCCGAGGCCACGCTGCTGGTCATCGGCCGCGTGGACTCTAGCCCTGCGACGAGCCGTGGGCCCCGGCGAACTTCGCGGCGTCATCGAGCCGGCCTTTGATCTGCTGGTGCGTCGTCGAGTCGTCGTCTGGCTTCCCCGAATGAGAAAATTCCGTGTCGATCAAGATCTCGCGTATCGCTTCGAGGAGGCGCGGCTGTTCGATCGCCAGCGCTCGCAGGAGCGCGTCCACAATACGCTCCTGGGCTAGAAAGCGCGCGTCTTGTGGCGAGTTGATCGGAGGAGGGGGCATGGCAACTACCGTTGGAGCTGGGCGCGGGCCAAGGCGCGGTTTTGGTGGAACTGGCCGCGGATTGGCTAGCCGCGAAGCTTCCAGATGCAAGCCCGAAGGAGAACCTGGCGCGATGGCGACACGCCATGCTGAGCGAGTTCCATCAGCGCGCCTTCGAGGGGCTCGCCTCGGTGCCTGGCGCCAAGGCTCCAGATCTCACGCCGGACGGCGGCTTCGCTCGGCGCGACGTTTCGAAGCCATAGGAGCAAGCTCATCAAACAATCTCACTGTAGAGCTGCTCTTGCCGCGCCATCGGCTGCCCTGTCCGCCTGATAGCGGACTAGGAGCGCTCCAGCGTGCTCTGCGGTGATCCAATTGCTCGGTGATCCGCGGCGCTCGGTCTTCGTGTCAGGCCGCTACTTCTTGCGCGGCGCCGGCGTCCGAGAGAGCGTCGATGACGGCGCGGCGGCGATCACCTTGGGTTTGATCGCCTTGGGTTTGCGGATTTCACGATTGCCTTTGGACATGGGCGTTCCTTTTTGAAGGGGCGGACGTCGACCATTGGCGCGGAGCGGGCTATGCCCGACCCGTGGTGGTCGACTGCGATCTTGCGGTAGCTGGCGTCCAGGCTTCGGGACCTGGGGACCTTCCGTCTGGCGGACCGGTCCGAATGGCGTGACTGCGCGCCTCGAGGCAACATTAGCACGGCCAATCGTGGGGCGGGGAAATGATTGCGCCCATGGGGGAGCCATCGCCGCCGGATCGCGCTATCATCCCTGCGCCACGGATTACTCCGCGCCCTGCGGACTCGTCGGCCTGAAAGGACGTCATGTCCTCCCCTTCGATCGATACAGCCCTCACGCCTTCGCGCGTGGTGTTTCAATGAGCCCGTGGAGCGCCGCGCTGGCGATCTTCGGCGTCCGCCAGGTTTCGAGCCGAGAGGTGCGGGCCGAGGCCTTCCTCCTCGGAAGCCGTCACAAGGGGGAGATCCGGGAGGGGGCGCAAAAGGAGTTGCTGACCCCGGGCCTCCATCCCCATCGCGCGGCTCTGTTGCGCTCGGTCATTCGCATGACGCCGCAGTCTATCGTCGGGAGCGCACGCCCATGACCGACGAAGACGCCCAAGCGATGCGCCGCGAGAACGACTATCTCAAGCGCCGGAACGCCCAGTTGCAGAGAGATGTCACCAGCCTAGAGGCCCAGGTCCTGCGCACGCAGCAGGAACTTGAGCGCCTAAGCGGTCGCCGCCCGGGGCAGGCGCCAAATCCGCTGGCGGGCGGACAATCGTGATAGCCGTGGCGCGTTGCTGGAGAGGAAGGGGATCGCCGGTCCCGATGAGGCCCAGCGGCGCGCCCGTGCAATCTTCGCGGCGATCGAGGGCGCGCAGCTCGTGCGCGCAGCCGCAACGACGTGTCCGTCTACGAAGAGATTGTCGCGACGTACCGGGGGGACGGTCTTATTCCCTGATCGTCCGGTGATTGGATGACGGCCCCGTCGGAGCCGTCAGGACCAGGCGGCGTTTCAGCCTATTGAAGCGCGAAGCCATTCTCGCCAGACACCCGGATCTGACAGGCGTGACCTTCGCCCATCCGCTCCCGCGCCCGGCGCGCGGCCGACGCCTTGGCGATTTCCTTGTCGCGCGACGCGCCAAAGAAAAGACCTGCTTCCTCAACCGCCCACAGGCCGTCGTTGCGGCAGACCGTGATGACGATGCGATCGATCGGGGGCTGTTTCATGAATGTCCTGTCGGCGGTGTTCTAAGGCGGTTGGCGAGCGGATCACGAGTGGCGAGGCCGGGAGGGTCTCGAGGCATTGAACGCAGCGTCCGTAAGGCGCCGCCCAAGCTCGTCAGCCAATCCCCCGACCTGAGAGGTCACGTCGTTCAAATGGCGCTGGAGCTCATCGCAACGTTGGCGAAGTTGGTCGCACTCCTCGCGAAGGCGGCGAAGGTCTTCGCTCATAGGTCCCTCGATGTGCGTTGTGCAGCAGGGCGAGGCCCGCTGCTCGGTTAAGGACCAGCTTCGCCGACAGCGGTGCTAGGCGATGGCGGGCAGGGCTTGGCCGCCTTGATCCAAGTGCTGGCTCAGATAGTTCAATCCGTCGCGGGTCGGTCGCCATCCGCCGCGAGCATGGTGCGCCAGGCCCCGCAGGACCAGCTCTTGGGCGCCGCGGATGTTGACCGCGTCGAGGGCGCCGGTGCGTAGCCGACGCTCCAATTGGCGGAGGGCATGGTAGGCGCTTTGCGAAAGCTGGCTCGGGCCTGTTCTATACTCTGCGTCCGGAACAAGGCTCAGGGTCGATGAGGCGGCAAGGTCGACTTGTTCAAGCATCTGCGTCTCCTGACTTCGCCCATTTGGCGGTCTGATGGCTGACCGCCATGAGCTGGCTGCGTCCGCACCGGTGGTTTGGAGGTAAGATTATTCAGTCGCCTACCTTCGTGCCTGGCGGGCGGCGTAACGGGCGTCGCGCTTGGCCTTGGCCTCTGCGGCGGAAAGCGTCTTGGGCGCCTTGCGTTCCCCGCGCCCGTCGCTCGCCGCCGCGGTTTCCGGATCGGTGACCGCCCGGGTCGCCGCCTCCTGGTCGGCGAGGACGGCCGCCTTGCGCGTCGTCCTCGCCAAAGCGCGTCCCTCTCGGACCTGCCTGAGGCGCGCCGCACGTTCACCGGCCCTGTCGATGGGCTCGCTCGCCGGCTGCGCCAGCTTGGGCTTGAACGCGGCGATCAGCGCGCTGCGCGCAGCGGCCGCGGTCGAGCGGCGGTCGGCGAAACTGTCATGGGGTATGTTGGCCACGGTGGCTTTCATCTGAGGGGAAAGAGGCTCTCCGCGCTTTGCGGCGCGGAGAGCGGCGGCTTAAGCGGCTTGGAGCTGGCCAGCCGACGTCTTGCCGCTGCGCTGGTCGCGCTCGAGTTCGAAGCCGATCTTCTGGCCTTCCTGCAGCGAACCGAGGCTGGAGCGCTCGACGGCCGAGGCATGGACGAAAACGTCCGGGCCGCCATTCTCGGGCTGGATGAAGCCGAAGCCTTTGGTGGCGTTGAACCACTTAACAATACCAATATTCATGTGAGCACACCTTCAGGTGTTGATGTTCTCGCGCGGAAAGCCCGGCGCGAGATCAAATTCGAAGAGGATCATGGGCGGACTCGGAGCTCGATCCGGAGATCAAAACCTGGAGAGCGGCCGAGGCCAAGGCGAGACTTGATGTCACAAATATTTACACAGAATTAGAAGGTTGGCGAGGAGATATTTTATTTTGTTTCATCGTGTGTTTCGTTTGCTGGTCATGGCTCGACATCAGCGCCATGACCGTTGGCAAGGCGCAACGGATGCCGACTTTGCGAGAGGCGCGCTGGACAAGGCGCGACCGGGCCCAGCAGCGTCGTCGCCGACGTCCTCAGCAACTCCCGCCGCATGGAACTGACCGGAGCGTTTTCCGAGACTCGGGGACGAGCATGCGCGGCCAGCTTCTCGCCTCCTTCGGATCAGGTCGGACGAACCTTTCGCAGGGGCTGTCCTAGCGGTCGGCCGCGAGCATGTTGGTAACAAGGTCCAGCAGGGTCGAGGGGGAGTAAGGCTTTTGCAGAAACCGTGCGCCGGGCGGTAAATCCCCATCCTGCGGGATCGAAGCGCCGCTGGTCACCAGGATCTTCACCCTTGGCGCCTGCTTGGAAACAAGGTGGGCCAGGCCCAAGCCGTTGACCTCCCCGGGCATGTCCACATCGGTGAACATCACGGCGATGTCCGGTCTGGCGACGATGAGGGCCAGGGCCTCGCGAGGGCCGACGGCCTCGAGGCTGCGAAAGCCGCCGGTATCAAGGATGTCACAGGCGAGCATGCGCACCAGCACCTCGTCCTCGACCACCAGGACGACGGACGCCGCCTCGGTCGAGCCTGGCGGATCGGTTGTCATTGGGGCGCCCCGGCGACGTGCAATCTGGAAAGCCCAGGCGCGGATGTCGACTATCCGACTAACGAGAAACGGAGATTTTTGTTGCCGGGCTCTGAGCCATTGACGCCGGGCTGTCTCTTAAATGTCGCCACCGTCGGCGGTCGGGTCAGGCAAGGCCCAATGCGTGGAGCTTAGCGGCGAAGCCTCTTGGCGCGCTTGGCTCAGGAATGTCGTGTTCCTGGAGGCGCATCAATGTCAGCTATTGGCGCATCCTCGATCGATGAGAGGAGGGTGTAAAATGAGGTGAGGGGAGTAGCCATTCGCAGGAGGCGAACATGGCTCAGTATGACCTCTTCCTTCCTCCCAAGCGTCCCTGGAACACCGGCAGGATGATCGGACCAAAGCCGCCGTTCAAACCCAAGCACGTCTGGGGAATTCGTCAGCAGCTCAGGGCCAATGGACGGGTTCGCGACCTGGCCATGTTCAATTGCGCGATCGACGCCAAGCTCCGGGGATGTGACCTGGTGCGATTGCGGGTCAGCGATGTTGCGCCGGGCGGTTCGCTGCGCGCGCGGGCCACGGTGATCCAGCAGAAGACTGGGCAACCTGTCCCATTCGAGATCACTGAGCCGACGCGAGACTCCCTTGCGGCTTGGCTGCGGGCCAGGGGGCGTCGCTACGACGACTGGTTGTTTCCAAGCCGCAGTAGGCCAGGCGATCATGTCAGTACGCGACAGTATGCGCGCCTCGTCGACAAATGGGTGTCGATGATCGAGCTCGAGCCCAGGGCCTATGGCACGCACAGTCTCAGGCGGACCAAGGTGGCGCTGATCTACAAGAAGACGGGCAACCTGCGCGCCTGCCAACTGTTGCTCGGGCACCGCAAGCTGGAGAGCACAGTTCGATACCTCGGCATTGAAGTGGACGACGCGCTCGAGATGTCCGAGCAGATCGATCTCTAACCTGTCGAACTAGCGTGAGGCCGGCGGTGGCCGCACCCGCCACCGGCCTCACGGCCGGTGAAGTTGGAAACCTCCACGCCTCACAGGCGGGGGTGCGGTTGAAGGCCTGTTTCCTGGAGGCAAGCCACTCTCCGAAAATGCGCTCAAGGAACTACCGGAGCGCGCCTTTTCGCTGATCGCTGGTCATTGATCGGCGCTCCACGGAAATCGCACGTTGTCGCGCCTCTACCGGCGATCTACCGCTTGCAATAGCGCTCGGGTTCCGCGAATTAGCATCCCAGTTGCGGGGGCAGCGCGTGAGTGAGTTTCGAGTCGAGGCCGACGATGGCCTCGCATGTCTGGTTTTGTTGTTGGGCTTCCACCAGATTGGAGCCGATCCGCAGCAGTTGCGGCATGCCTTGGGGCAGGCTGACAAGGCCGGTGTGGGCGATCTGGTGCGCCTAGCTCGCCGACTCGGCGCCAAAGCCAAAGTCGCGAATCTGCCGATGTCTCGGCTGCAGGACGCCCCCCTTCCGGCGATCGCCCGAGGACGTGGCGGCGACTTCTTTATCCTGGCGAGGGTCAAGGACGGCGAGGTCCTGGTGCAGTGGCCAGGCCAGCCGCCCAAGACCCTGTCCATGGCGGACCTCTCGGCGATCTGGGCCGGCGAAGCGGTGCTGGTCACCACCCGCTCGGAAATTCCCGGCGGCGCCAAGTTCGACGTTACCTGGTTCATCCCGGCTCTGGTCAAGTATCGCGGCCTGCTGGGCGAGGTGCTGGCCGCCTCGCTGACCCTGCAACTGTTCGCCCTGGCCACGCCGCTGATCTTCCAGGTGGTGATCGACAAGGTGCTGGTGCATCGCGGCCTGACGACCCTCGACGTCCTGGCCATCGGCCTGGGCGCGGTGATCCTGATGGAGACCTTGCTGGGCGGCCTGCGCGCGGTGCTTTTCACCCACACCACCAGCCGGGTCGACGTCGAGCTGGGCGCGCGGCTCTATCGCCACCTGCTGGCCCTGCCGATGGCCTATTTCGAGAGCCGCCGGGTGGGGGACACCATCGCCCGGGTGCGCGAGCTGGACACGATACGCGAGTTCCTGACCTCCTCGTCGGTCACCCTGATCATCGACCTGCTGTTCACGGCCATATTCCTGGTGGTGATGTGGTTCTATTCGCCGTGGCTGATGCTGATCGTGCTGATCGCCATCGGGTTCTACGCCCTGGTGGCGGGACTGCTGACCGGACCCCTGCGTCGTCGCATCGAGGAGCGTTTCCAGCGCGGCGCCGAGAGCCAGGCCTTCCTCGTCGAGAGCGTGGCCGGCATGCAGACGCTCAAGGCCTCCGCCGTCGAGCCGCAGATGCAGAACCGCTGGGAGCGGCTGCTGGCCGCCTATGTCGGGGCCGGCTTCAAGGCCGCGCGGCTGAACATCTGGGGCGGCCAGGCGATCCAGCTGATCAACAAGGCCTCCACCGTGCTGATCCTCTATATCGGCGCGCGCCTGGCCCTGAACGGCAAGATGACGGTCGGCGAGCTGGTGGCCTTCAACATGCTGGCCGGACGCGTGGCCGAGCCCGTCCTGCGTCTGGCGGGACTCTGGCAGCAATTCCAGGAGGCGCGGGTCGGCGTCGCGCGGCTGGGCGACGTGCTCAACACCCCGACCGAGGCTCAGTTCTCGCCCTCGCGCGCGGCCTTGCCTCGCATCGAGGGGCGGATCGCGTTCGACGACGTCACCTTCCGCTACAAGGCCGGCGGCCGCGAGGCCCTGCGCCGCGTCAACCTGTCGGTCGAGCCCGGCGAGGTGCTTGGCATCGTCGGTCCCTCGGGCTCGGGCAAGTCCACTTTGACCAAGCTGGTCCAGCGGCTCTATGTGCCCGAAAGCGGCCGGGTGCTGGTCGACGGCGTGGACCTGGCCCAGGTCGATCCGGCCTGGCTGCGGCGGCAGGTCGGCGTGGTCCTGCAGGAGAACCTGCTGTTCAACCGCTCGGTGCGCGACAACATCGCCCTGGCCGACCCGGCCTTGCCGATGGAGGCGGTGATGGCCGCCGCCACCATGGCCGGGGCCCACGAGTTCATCCTCGAGCTGCCCGAGGGCTATGACACCGTGCTGGAGGAGCGCGGGGCCAACCTGTCGGGCGGCCAGCGCCAGCGCATCGCCATCGCCCGCGCCCTGATCACCAACCCGCGCCTGCTGATCCTGGACGAGGCCACGAGCGCCCTGGACGCCGAGAGCGAGGCGATCCTGCAGAAGAACATGCGCCAGATCGTCCGGGGCCGGACGGTGATGATCATCGCCCACCGGCTGTCGGCGATCCGCATCGCCGACCGCATCGTCACCCTGGAGAACGGCGCGATCGTCGAGGCCGGCGACCACGAGACGCTGATGGCGGCGGGCGGCCGCTACGCCCAGCTCTGGCGCGCCCAGACCCACGGGTACCAGACGCACGGCCACGGAGCCGACCAATGAGCCTGGCCGCCCACGCCCGCGTCCTGGTCCAGGCCTGGAAGGACGAAACCGAGCGCCGCAGGGCCGGTTCGCGCCAGCGGATCGAGACCCAGTTCTTGCCCGCCGCCCTGGAGATCGCCGAGACGCCGCCGTCGCCGATCGGCCGCGCCATCGCCTGGACCATCATCGCCGGCGCCGTCGGGACCCTGGCCTGGTCGTGCTGGGCCAAGGTCGACACCGTGGCCGTCGCCGAAGGGCGGCTGGTGCCGACCGGCCGGCTGCGCAGCGTCGAGCCGTCCGACCCCGGCACGGTCCGCGCCATCGCCGTGCGCGAGGGCGAGCACGTGCGCCCCGGCCAGCTGCTGATCGCCCTGGACCCGACGGTGGCCGACGCCGACGCCGAGAGCGCCACCACCGAGCTCTCCACCGCCGGCCTGACCCTGGCGCGGGCCAACGCCCTGCTCAGCTACAGCCGCGGCGGCGGCGCGGCGGTGATCGCGCCGCCGGGCGCCGAGCCCAGCGCCGCCGAGGCCGAGCGCCAGGTCGTCGCCGCCCGCATCCAGGCCTACGAGGCCAAGCGCGCCTCCCTGGCCGAGCGCCGGGCCGGCGCCGAGGCCTCGGCCCGGGCGGCCCAGGCCGAGATCGTCAAGCTGGAGCGCACCCTGCCGATCCTCCAGCGCCAGCTGGAAGACCAGAGGATGCTGGAGGCCAAGGGCTACGGCGCCCGCCAGAAGCTGCTGCAGCAGGAGCAGGCCCTGGTCACCGCCGAGCAGGACCTGGTCGCCCAGCGCGGCCGCCTGGACGAGGCCCGCGCCCAGGTCGCCTCCCTGGCCCGCGACGGGGCCGAGCTGACCCAGCAGTTCGTCGGCCAGGCCGCCCAGGAGCGCGCCGAGGCGGAAGGGTTGGCCGCCACCCGGGCCGACGCCCTGAAGAAGGCCGAGCAGAAGCGCGGCCTGCAGACCCTCAGCGCCCCGGTCGGCGGGATCGTCCAGGCGGTGTCGGTGACCACCCTGGGCGAGGTGGCCGAGACCGGCAAGCCGATCGTCACCATCGTGCCCGACGGCGAGGCCCTGGTGGTCGAGGCCCTGGTCCTCGGCCGCGACATCGGCTTCGTCCACATCGGCGACCGCGCGGTCGTCAAGCTGGAGGCCTATCCGTTCACCCGCTACGGCACGCTGGGCGGCGAGGTGATCCAGGTCTCGCCGGACGCCATCGTCGACGAGAAGCGCGGCCTGGTGTTCCCCGTGCGGGTCAAGCTGTCATCGACGCGACTCAGGGTTGACGGCCGTCAAGCTCTGCTGTCGGCTGGCATGAGCGCTTCGGTCGAGATCGTGACGGGGAAGCGGCGGGTGATTGAGTTCTTGTGGTCGCCGGTGGCGAAGACGGTGAGCGAGGCGGGGAGGGAGCGGTGATAAAGCAATCAGGGCTTGGAACGCCGGTGCCGAACGCGCCTGGAGAGCGTGCGAAGCGCTGCACCGCCACTTGCCGCGGGTCGAGCCGAATAGCGCTCGCCGTCGCTGCGCTCGGCGCGATGCTGGCCGCTTGCAGTTTCCATGAGGGGGGGCAGGAAAAGCGCGTTTACAGCGTCTCCGCTACCAGCCTCGCCGAAAATTGCGAGACGTTTCGAGCTGTCGTCGCTCGCGACAACGTCGACACAAGAAAGACCTTGGCCGTTATGGGATGGACGGCCGAGACCTTCGAAATCTTCGAGGAGATCCTGCCCGGTGGCCCCTCTTATACTGTGAGCGTGAAGGGCGTCGGCGAGGGCGACGACATCTCGCGCGAACTCGCCGACGCGCCGATGCGCCACTACCACATCTCAAGAATCAAACGGGCGAAGGGGGACATGGTCGGCGAGAGCGCCGAACTGCTCAAGTCGTCGCTCAACCAGACCTCCTATAAGGAATTGAGGCAAAGTGGAAGGTTCTCGCTTGGCGCGAGCCCTGTCTCCGGAGGCTACTTGCCGGCAGTGTGTCGAATGCAGGCCATCTGCCAAACCAGAAAGGCCGACCGGCACCTGCTGTCGCCCCGCTGCAAGAATGAGTGGTAGTTAATGCCTAGTCCTCAAATGGTTGAATTGCGTCGCGCGGCAGAGTATATAGTCGCGACGTTTTCCTATGAGTCAAAGATTTCCTTTGATCAAAACGTCAATAAGTTGATGCGGGAGCTGAACTCCAGGTTCAGCAACCCGACCTTGCGGGCACAGGTGGAGTATACGGCAGGATTGGATATTGATCCTTTTCTTCTGAAGTCCATTGGCAAGCGATTCGCCAAGAAAAAGATCGGCAAGCGATCCAAGTGGGTTCCCATCCCCGGCGTCGCTGTCGGGCAAGAATTGAACTCCAACACTGGCGTGTCCGTGGCGGTCAAGGGGGGCGTCGAATGGCTGGGCTGGGGCGGTGCTGTAGGAATCGAATGGGAACCCTGGTTCAACTTCAGCATGCCTGTGGAAGGCAAGAAAGAAATCGCCGACGTCACCTTGCCTAGCGGCAAGAAGGGCACCGTCACTCTCGGTGTTGTGGAGAAGAACTCGTCGATCGTCCTATCGATCAAAGGCGAGGCACCGGTCTGGGTCGCGGACGGTTCCGTAGGTGTTTCGCTCGCATTTTACGATTTTGCCGAACTCTTTTCTACGAAGGTGGAGGATTCCTACAAAAGCCTCTTCAAGGCAGCCAACAACAACCGCGATCCGACGGCGGTGGAGGTAGCGGCGGCCAAGAAGCGTTATGTCGACTTCATGAATGACGACTATTCTGGGGTGGTCGATTTCGGCACCGGAGCGCGGTTCAGTAAGCTTTCGACGCTATTCACCCATCTGGAAGTTTACGTTCCGAAACTTTCGGTCGATCAAACGCCGATCCTCGTCCTGAACGAAAACCAGGGCAGCGGGCAGAGCGCAGGGTCACACACTCAGTACGTGACGGCCAAAAAGGAAGCGGGCGGTCTGATGATCGTGACCTTCCAGGATGTCTATACAGGCAGCATGCAGCCGGACGGTGCCTTCCTGACGACGACGAGGATCGAGCGAGACTATCTTGTCTTTAGAAATGTCAAGACCGGCAAGTTCTCGGTGCTGGACTCACGCGGCTTCAAACTCGACATCGGCTCTTCGGACTACCGTAAGGTCACTCACTACACTGACCCCCGGGACTTGGATGGGGATGTGACCGCAGGGCTGCCGGTGAGCTATTCGCCGGAGTCCGCCCGCGACAATGCTAAGTTCAAAGCCGCCTTCGAGAACTGCTTCGCGGCAGGCACAGCAATCCTGATGGCGGACCAAAGCCGAAAACCGATCGAAGCGATTGTAGGCGGCGACGCGGTTATGGCCTTCACTGCGGAGGGGCAGCTGACGCCGCGCAAGGTGTTGAGAACTTTCCAGTCGTCCGGCCGGAAGCTGGTCCGCCTCAACGGCGCGACTTTGGTCACGGACGAACACCCTTTCCTCACCTCCGAGGGCACCTTCACGCCCTTGCGTGAAGTTGTCGAGCAAGGCCTGAAGCTCATTGACGCCGAAGGCGGCTCAGTGGAGGCGGTGATTGAGCCAGTGGATGGCGAGTTCGCTGTCTACAATTTCGAGGTCGAGGGCTGCCACACCTATATCGCTGACGGCTATCGCGTGCACAACATTAGTGCACTGCTGAACGTGCCCGAACAGTACGCCGATAGCGTCTTCGGTTACACCAAGATCGGGCATGATGAAGTCGCCGAATACTACACAGAGAGCGGAGTCGGTCGCGTCGTTGCTGTAGATCTCGACGGTAGGCCCGGCGCGGACTTCATCTTCCGCGAGGAGCGTAGCGCCGATGGATCATTGATACGGTCTCGGAAGAAGTATGGAAATGGCGCTAATGGGCAAGAAGAACGGATCGAGTTGGGAAGCAGCGCCATTTCCCTGGTCGGCGAAACGCTAGGCTCGGCGGTCGGCGGATACCTCGGTGGTTCCAATAAGTTCGCGGGCGTCTTTTACAGCAGCGCTCTTGGCGAGATCGGCGAACGTCTGGGCGATGTCATCCGTACCGTCGGCGCCACAACGTCATTGGGTGCCAAGGTTGACCTCGCCGGTTCCATAGAGTGGGCGACTCAGGACGGACTGGCTTCGTTCGGGCAGCAGGTGGCGCAACGTTTTGCCACCAGCGCTGCGGGGTCGATCAGTTCTTACCTCTCGATCGAGCTTGGCGAGGCACTGGGTCTGGAGGGCTTCGGCGCTGAATTGTTCAACACGGTTGCGGGCGCAGCGATCACGCCGACCGTCAACAACGCGCTCGCCACCGTGCTCAACAATGTCGGCTCCGGCACGGATCTTTTCAGCAATCTCGGCTCTACGCTGGAGAAGGGGGGCAGCGTCGGCGGGCTGGTTCAAAGCTCGATCATGGCCTTCGTGGCAACCAAGCTGGGCTCTTTGATCGTTCAGCCGCATACAACGGCGGGCGCTGTCTTGGGCAGCGTCGGCACCGCCATCGGGGGTTGGATCGCGGCCGGCGCCTTTGCCTCGACCGTGTCGAGTGCAGCGTTGGCGGCGTCGGCGGCCACCTTGGCGATGACCAGCGCGGCGGCGACGGCAGCGATTGTCGGCACCAGCGCAGCGGCGGCGGCGTCGGTGGCCGCTACGGCGACAGCCGCCACCGCCGCGTCGGCCGCGGCTTCGGCCTCGGTCTGGGGCAATGTGATCATGCCAGGCGTTGGCATGGTGATCGGCTTCGTTCTAGCCACGATGATCGGAAACCTTTTCGGCAAGAAGAAGCCCAAGGTCCCGAGCGCCAGCGCCGAGACGGTGCTGCAGATCCCCTACGCCCGCTACGAGCTGGGCGCGGTGACGGTGACCAACAACGGCAACCGCGAGCTGGTCACCTCGATGGCGACGACGGCGCGCGATGCGCTGAACGGCCTAATCGCCATGGTCGCCTACACCAACACCACGGCCTATGTGAGCAACCTCAACGGGGCCAGCACCACCCAGGCCTATGGCCACGACAAGAACCTGGCCACCGGCCAGAACGAAATCTACGCCACGATCAACGGAGTAAAGCGCTACTTCTCCTCGGCCGACCAAGCCTTCGAGTTCGGAACTTTGACGGCGATCCGCAACACTAAGATCGTCGGCGGCGACATCTTCGCCAAGCGGGCGCTGTCGTCTAGCCCGGCCGTCACGGTCACAGCCCTGCTCGGCGACCTGCAAACGTCGGAAGATTATCGCTCCTATCTGACGGACCGTGAGTTCATCAACGCCAAGTTCGCTGAGCCCTTTGTCTCGGCCTTTTCGGAAACAGAACTTGCTGCGCTGAGCAGCAATGAGTTGCACATAATTCGTATTTGGCAACTTTCCTCGGGAAGCTCGGTCTCTATTCAAGCTCTGGACACAGGAGTCTCATTGGGCCTGATTTCGGCCGAGGATCGTGCATGGTATCAAACCACTACGGATCGCGCGCTGATCGATCAAACCATTTTCCCACGCTTGGCGAGCGTTGTTTCGGAGCAGTTGGATTCGATCGAAGCTGCGTTCTTTACGGCCAACGCCGTTCTTCTGAAGCGTCTCTGGTCGTTCAAGATACCGGATATCGGCGCTAGCTCAGTCACAGCGACGTTGAACAAGCTCATCGCCTCGGGTCATATCAGTTCAACGGAGCGCGACGTCTATCTGGCCAACCGCGGCGTCGCCGACAGCGTGATCTCGAAATTCAATTGGTCTCGAACCAGTTATCTGACCAAAGCGGAAACCTCCGAATATGAGGCCCATAAGAGTTTCCTGATCTGGGCCTGGAAGGAAGGCTTGGCAAAGCTCCCGACGGAGGGCGAACGAAGCGCACGGGTTAACTCAGCTCTGGCTGCAGGTAAAATTACCTCTGCCGATGCCGCCTGGCACCAAGCCGGCCCATCTCGCACACTTTGGTATGTGTCCCGAATGGCGACCAGCCAGTTCGCCGCCGGATGGATCGTCACCCTCGAGCGCATCCACGAACTGGGCCTGGACAAGTGGGCCGCCTCCGACTTCTACGGCGGCCTGCAGGGCTTTCTGAGCAGTTTCGACCTCAAGGGTCATGGGGTGGGTTACGAGGACATCGAGTTCGGCGCCTCCCTGTCCGGGGCCGTGGTGTCGATCAAGACGCCGCAGTGGCCGCTGTCGTTCGGGGCTTCGTTCAAGGCGACGTCTCAGCTAGGCATCAGCAATGGCGCCACGACGCAGGATGCTTATCCGCGCTTCATGGCCGACGTGAACGGCGACGGTCGTAGCGACTTGGTCGCGTGCGGCCTCAACACCGTCTTGGTCGCGCTGGGGCAGGCCGACGGCACGCTGGGGGCGGCGATCGCGGCCTCCAGCGACATTTCGTATACCGCCGGCTGGACCAGCAACAACACGTTCCCGCGCACCGCCGACGACGTGAATGGCGATGGGCGCGCCGACCTCGTAGGGTTCGCCAGCGACGGGGTCTATGTCTCGCTGGGCCAGCCGAATGGAACCTTCGGAACCAAGTTCAAGGCTATCGCCAGCTTCGACACAGGTTCGGGCTGGAGCAGCCAGGATCTGGTGCCGCGCTTCCTCGGCGACGTGAACGGCGACGGGCGCGCCGATATCATCGGGGTGGGGACGGCCGAGATCAGGGTAGCGTTGGGCCAGGCGAACGGCACGTTCGGCGCGGCCTTTACGGCCACGACCCAATTCGCCCTGGGCGGCGCGTGGTCCAGCCAGAACCGCGATCCGCGGATGGCCGGCGACGTCAACGGCGACGGGCGCGACGACCTGGTGGGCTTCGGCGAGGACGGGGTCTGGGTGGCCCTGGGCCAAGGCAATGGGACCTTCGCCACGGCCTACAAGGCCTCCGACAATTTCGGCTATACCTTCGCTGCCGGCAACTGGACGAGCTTCAATAGCTATCCTCGCCTTCTCGCCGATGTGAACGGCGACGGACGCGCCGATATCCTGGCCTATGGCGATGGGGCGGTCTATGCGTCCTTGGCCCAACAGGACGGTACGTTCACCGGCTACCAAGGCTGGCTGACGCCCTTTGTCGTGGGGCAGGGCTGGGGCGCGCAGGCGACGCAGCCGCGTATGGTCGGAGACGTCAATGGCGACGGGGTGATCGACCTTATCGCCGCCGGAACCGACGGTGTTTACGTCCAAAAGGGACAACCCGGTTCAAGTTACGCCCAATGGGGCCAACTGGATCAAAGCAAGACCGCGCACCTGTTTTCCATTTTGGCGTCGGCGTCGACCGATGGGAGATCGGTCAGTATCGATGCGCTGGCTAACATAGGCTATGCGCTGAGAGCGCCGGGACAGACGACGTCAGGCAATGACTTCGTGGATCAGAAGGTGGCGTCCGGCGCCGTCACCGTCGACGATACCGGGGGTGGCGACGATATCCTTCTGAGCGGCTACGGCGCCGATCACCTTTATGGCCGCGGGGGCTGGGACTGGCTGGACGGCGGCGCCGGCGACGACTACCTCGACGGCGGCGATCAAAACGACGTGCTACTGGGCGGCGCGGGCCGTGACAAGCTAATGGGCGGAGGTGGCGACGACTATCTCGCCGGCGGCGATGGCGACGACTACGTGATCGGGTGGACGACCGCCGACGCGGGCCTGTTCGGCGGCGCGGGCAACGACACCCTGGTCGGCGGCGGCGGCAGCGACAGTCTCTTCGGTGAAGACGGCGACGATACCTTCATTATCGACCCGGATGGCGGCGGGACGATGGACTGGATCGACGGTGGCGCAGGCAGCGACACGCTGTCGTTCGAGCGTCTGACTGGGGGCGTCGGCGTCGATATGACCTGGACGGCGAGCCGCTCGGATGCGCCGGACGCCAAGACCATCTACGGCGACATCTATCGCAATATCGAGAATCTGACAGGCACTGACTACAACGACCATTTCATAGGCGACGACAACGCCAACATCCTAAAGGGCGGAGCGGGGAACGACATCCTGGCCGGCCGGATGGGCGACGATATCCTGGAAGGTGGCGCGGGCGCCGATGAGTTGGCCGGCTTCGAGGGCGCCGATACGGCCAGCTACGAAGGGTCCTCGGCGGGGGTCTATGTCAACCTGACGACGGGCGAAGCCTTCGGCGGCGACGCCGATGGCGACACCTTCGCCAGCGTCGAGAACCTGCGCGGCTCCAAGTTGGCCGACCAACTCAGAGGGGATGAGGGGAACAACCGCCTGGAGGGTCTGGCAGGCGACGACTGGCTGGTGGCTACCTCGGGAACCGATTTCTACGATGGCGGCGAAGGCAAGGACTTCGTGGATTATTCCGAAGCCACGTCCTACGTGGGCCTAAATCTGGGTGGCTACACCGCCACCAGCGTGACCAACGGCGTCGGCTATGTCGGCCTGGCCGGCTATCATACCTTCCGGAATGTCGAGGGTGTGATCGGGTCGGCGTTCGACGACTTCCTCTGGGCTGACGACGGCGACCAGACCTTTGTCGGCGGCGCCGGCAATGACAGCCTGTCGGGCAACGCGGGCGCCGACACCTACGTGATGAACCGCGGCGACGGCTACGACACCATCACCGAGGACAACACCGGTTGGAACGTCCTGTCGTTCGGCGAGAACGTGAAGTTCTCGGACTTGTGGCTCGGCACCGCTGGCGGCGCGGGCGGTTGGCTGGACGTGGGCGTTCGCGGCGACAACGCGCAGTTCCACGTCGCGGGTAATTTCGCCAATCTCGACAGCAGCAAGATCAAGACCCTGGATCTGAACGGCGCCGGTCAGCTGGATGTGGAGGGCATCGAGTATGGCCCGGCGGCCAGCGACAATAGCGAGGCTATCAATGGCTGGGCTAATCGGCGCGATCTGATCGTTGCCTACAATGGCGATGACACGATCAGCGGCTCGGGCGGGGTTTGGGAGGACAAGGGCAACGTCGTCATTGGCGGGTTGGGCGACGATGTGATCACCACCTCGGGCGGGGACGACCAGTTCGCCTATGACCGGGGCGACGGCCTGGACACCATCACCGACGCCGGCGGCGAGGACACGCTGGTGTTCGGGTCGACCGTCGCGGCCGAGGACGTGATCTACGAGGTCGTGGGCGGCGATCTCTATATCGGCGCCAAAAATCCACTCAACGCCGCCCAGACGGCGTCCCAGGTCGCCGATCGGGTGAGGGTGGTCGGCGGCGGAACGGAGTGGATCTACACCGATCAATCGGGCGTGGCGACGGGGGGCTCCTTCATCAACACCGTCGAGTATGTCATCGCCGGCGGGACTTCGATTGACCTGCGCAAGCTGGATATCGCCTGGACGGCGCAGACCTACTGGAACTACAGCAACTACTATCCCATTGCCCTGGACCTGGACGGCGACGGACTGAACCTGTCGGCGGTGGACAGCTCCAGCGTGGTGGTCAGGACCGCCCAGGGCGGGCTGTCGAAGATCGGCTGGGTGGGTCCCACCGACGGCTTCCTGGCGGTGGATCGCGACGGCGACGGGGCGATCAACACCCTGTCGGAGATCTCGTTCGTGCAGGACAAGCCGGGCGCGACCAGCGACCTGGAGGGCCTGCGCACCTGGGACACCAACGGTGATGGTGTGCTGGACAAGGCCGACAAGGATTTCTCCAGGATCCTGCTGTTCGTCGACGCCAACCAGAACGGCCGTTCTACGGCCAAGGAGCTGCGCACCCTGGAACAGGCCGGGATCGCCGCGATCAATCTGGGCGGAACGGCCACCGGCTACACCCGGGAGATGACCACCGAGAGCTTCGTGCAGAACACCCTCAGCTTCGTGTGGGCCGATGGCCGCACGGGTGAGGGCTACGACGTGGCCCTCGCCCGCCGGGTCTTGGGCTCCGAAGGTCTCTACGCCGGCGAGTATCAGGCCGAATGGGGCGCGCGCGACGAGGACGGGACGCTGGGCCAGTTGCTCAACGATCCCAAGACGGCGGCCAAGGCCGCGCGGATCAAGGCTAGGAAGGGTCTGCTCGACAAGCTGGGCGCCACCTACGCCGAGACCAAGACCGCCGCCCAGGTCGACTTCTCCGACAATGACCGGGTCGATGCGGCGGTCGCCAAGCGCTGGAAGAAGATGGACGCCTCGCAGCAGGCGGCTTGGCTGTCGGGCCAGGGCGGCGGCATGGAGGGCTATCGGAACCTGGCCCGGTTGCGGTCGATGTCGGCCGAGCAATCACGATGGGCGGCACAAGGCCGAGGCGCCCAGGCCGCTCAGAACCTGGTGACCCACGGCCAGGATCAGGCCGCGGCCAGGGTCCTGGCGGCCGGACCGCACGCTCAGGCGGGCGTTGACGGCCAACCGGCGCAAGACGCGGCGGACCTGGGCTTCGGCGCGGTCTCCAGTCTCGGCGGCGCGGTGTCCGGCGAGCCGCTCGGCGGCGTGGTCTTGGCCGGGACGGCGATCGGCCGGGATCAGGCTTGGTGGCGTGGCGAGATGAGCCAAGGCGTCGCCGGCGCGGGATCGTTGGGCGCGCTGCTGGCGGTCATGGATCAGGGCGAAAACTCGCCCGCGTTGGACGCCGCAGCCTCGGCCCACGATCCTAGCCTGTTGCAGCAGCAAGCCTTGCTACGTCAGGCCATGGCCGGGTTCGGCGGTCAGACGGGCGGCTCGGCGGCTATCTGGAACCGCGACGCGGCCCAGGCCTCGACCGTCCTGGCTGCGGATGGCCAAGCCCGTCTGCCCGCTGCGACCAATCTAGCTATGACGTCCTGACGCGATCTTGCTAGGACGCGCGCACAGGGGGCCATCGGGCCAATCCCTATTCTCCGTCCGGCCAACGGCCGGGCGGACACAAGTTTGGAGTTTAGATCATGGTCGACGAGGCCAACGGACAAGCCACGGCTCCGCAGAAGACGGTGTCGCAAGTGCTGGGCGAGATCACCTGGCTGATGACCCAGTCGCCGGTGCACAAGCAGTTGTTCATCGGGGATCTGGAATGGTTCGCCATGCCGGCCATTCTGTTGGAGCAGTTTCGAATTTGGAACGGGCCCAACAGTCCTGCGGCGGTGGCCTTCTGGGCCTTTGTCTCGGACGACACCCAGGCCCGCCTGGAAGGCGGCGCGCACAAGCTGCGCCCCGACGAATGGAAGGGCGGCGAAAACCTCTGGCTGATCGAACTAGTCGCTCCGTTTGGCGCCGCCGACGAGATCCTGGCCGACCTCTCGGCCAACGTCTTCGCCGGCGCGCCGTTCAAGTTCCACAATGTCGGCTCCGACGGCCAACGGAGGGTCAGCGTCTATCCTTCGCCGTCGACCGCGGATTGAAGGCGCAGTCGTGATCCTGGCCTCCGTCGTACTGCTCGGCACCCTGCATATCGGGTGGCCGTCCCCGCCCCACGTATCCTTGCCGCACGCCATTCCCACCGAGGGCATGCGCCGGCGGGCGGGCTACAAGGTCCGCACCAAGGCCTATCATCTGGCGGGCTGGGACATGCGTATCGAGCACGACGGCTTTACAGGCCAGACGCGCTGCCGGCTGTTCTCGCCGCCCGGCCTGGGGCAGGGGCGGATTTCCTATGCTAGCGGCGTTTTGGGTTTTCACCTCGATGCCGACCAAGACGTGTCCCAGGCTTGGTATGGCATCGACGACGCCGCGCCCCGCCCTTGGCGCGACGACTTTCCGATCCTGGTCGCCCGACGTGTGTCGCTGGAGGGCGGCAGTCTGGCCAACCCGACAGGCGGCGTTTTGCTGATCCCTCAAGAGAAACTGGCCGGCGCCAGGGTCGTGACGATCCGCGCCGCGCGCGGCGTCTCGCCCAAGCGCTTTCATCTCAAGGGTTTCGAGGAAGCCTTGGCCGCGGCCCGCGCCAATGGATGCGCGGATCTGGCCGCCTTCTCGCAAACCTCATGGTAGTCGCCCGTCGGCTCCGTTGGTCGTCTTCGGGCGTCGTCGCGCTCGCTTTGTCGGCGGTGGCTGCCTGGGCCGGTCCAGTGCGGGCCGACACCCTCGCCGAAGCGATCTTCCGCGCCTATCAATCCAACCCCACCCTGCAGAGCCAGCGCTACGAGTTGCGCGCGTTGGACGACGCCTATGTCCGTGCGCATGCCGGTCTGCGGCCGTCGGCCGAGCTGCAGATCACCGGCGACTATGTCGACAACCGGGCTGGCGACGCCACCCAGGCCCTGCGGTTGGTTTCCGACCCTCTGGCGGGGCGACGCCTGGAGAGCAATCAGGGGCAGGCCAGGATCGTCATCGAGCAACCGCTCTACAGCGGCGGCCAGGCCAGCGGTGCGATCGACCTCGCCGCCCTGCGTATCCGCGCTGGCCGCGCGGCCCTGCGCGGAGCCGAGGGCGACCTGATCCTTCAGGTCATCGCCGCCTATGCCGATGTTCGCCGCGACTTGGAGGGCCTAGCCGTTCGTCGCGCCAATCTGGCGGCGCTCGAGCGACAGTTGGATATCGTCCAAGCCCGCCAGGAGGCGGGCGAGGTCACGCGCACCGACGTCGCTCAAGCCCAGGCCCAGCTGGAGGCGGTCAGGACCCAGATCACCCTCGCCCAAGTCCAGCTGCAGGCCAGCAGGGCCGGGTACGCCGCCTTGGTCGGCGATGATCCCGGCGAGCTGGAGCCCGAGCCGCAGCTGCCGCTGCTGCCCGACGGACTGGAGATCGCCTTCGATCTGGCCGAGGCGGACAATCCTGACCTGGCCCAGGCCAAACTCACCGAACAGCAAAGTCGCCGCCAGGCCGACCTGGCCAAGAGCGCGGGTCGGGTCGCGGTCTCGGCGCGCACCAGCTACGGCTCCACGGGCGAGCTCGCTCCATTCTACGCCCAGGACCAGGACGTGGCCTGGACCGCATCGATCTCCGTCACCAAGCCGCTCTATGCTGGCGGAGCCTACCAGGCCAGCTATCATGAGGCCCTGAACCGCAACGGCGCCGACCGGCTCCGTCTGGAGGCGGCGCGACGTCAGGTTATCCAGAACGTCCTCTCAGCCTGGAACCAGGCCGCCGCCGGCCGCGCCAACATCAAGGTCCAGAAGGCCCAGGTCTCGGCCGCCCAAGTCGCCTTCGATGGCATGAGCGAGGAGTTCCGAGTCGGCCAGCGCTCCACCCTGGATGTCCTCGTGGCCGAGCAGAATTTGCGCGAGGCCCAGTTGGCTCTGCTGGGGTCGCGACGCGACGCCTATGTCGCCGAGGCGGCGCTCCTTCGCCAGATTGGGCGCCTGGAGGTTCGAGCTTTGGCGCAGGGGGCGCCGCTCTACGACCCTTCCGCCCATCTGCGTGATGTCAAATCCGACGGCGCGGTGCCGTGGGAGGGGCTGATCGGGGCCATGGACCGCGCCTTCGCGGCGAAGGCCGGGCCCGTGCGTCTTGAGCAGCCGCCCGCCTCGACTGAGCCGCCGGTGCTGGTCGAAGGGCGAGCAGAAACTGACCGACCCTAGGGGGATCACGGCAGAGCCGGGCCTGTTCCCGGAGCTATGGGATATGAGCGATGATGCAAGAACCGGCGTTCAACATCGCCCGCAAGCTCACGGCGATAAGTTTGTGCGTGGCTCTGGCGGGCTGTGTCACTGCGCGACATCGGCGTCTTACACGCGATCACCGGCTGGCGGCGAAGGTCCAGATGATGTGCGGCGAGGGGCCTTGAAGGCGTCCATGGCTGCCGAACTCAAGCGCTGAAGGTCGTGTTTCTGGAGCGACGTCAATGTCCGCCGTTGGCGCCGAGTGACCTCTTTAAAGGCCCCGGGCCTTTAGGCTGCTGCCAGGCCATATGGAAAGATCAGAGGGCCGTCCTTGGATTGCACCGGCGCGGTTATGGCGCCGGTGCATGATGGCGGTCCGGTCGACCAAGTGGCGCGGACGGGATCTATTCTTTCCAGTCGGGCAGGGCCGACAACTGGGCCTTCGTTAGCTTGGTGCGAACGATGTAGTCGTCGTGATCGCCAGGCTCGGGCGAAACGGTCAGGTTCGCCAGCGAGACGACAACCTTCTTGTCAGCGCCCATGCGGTCGATCTCGATGACGACGGCCGTGGGCTTACCGGCAGTGTCGAGTAGCACATGCTCGACTTCGCCGGCCTTACGGTTGACCGAGTCGATCACGTCGGCGTCCTCGATGTGACCGACCGTGTAGGCGCCTTTTACCGGTTGAGCTTCGTTGCGCGCGATAATCGACTGGGCCGTGGCGCCCGTCGAGAGGGCGGCGATCGTCAGGCCTAGGAAGAGGGTCTTCATGCGGTACTCCTTGGAATTGTGGAGCCAGAACGCAGCATCGGAAATCCAGCTTGCGAACTCGCTCACGTCAGAAGTCGGCAGTCTGAGCCGGGCGACCTGACATCGCGCTGACGCCGTCCCAACGAAGGGCTGGTCCGTCACTTCAGCCCCAGCTTTTCCGCGATCGCCGACCAGGGCACGAGCTTGAAGTTCTGGTTCTCGGGCGGGGAGATGTTGCGGCCGTCCTGGGCGACGAACGCGCCGGCTTCCAGGCCGGCGCCGAGCGAGGCGCTGGTCACGTCCAGGCCGTCGGTCTCGGAAATCCCGTCGATGCTGCTGGCCCCGTCGGCGGTGACCGCGAAACTGCCGACATAGGCGTTGTCGCCCTCGCGCCGGAACACGGCGTAGCTGTTGTTGCCCTGGCTGGATAGGACGAGATAGCCCTTGCCGCCGGCCTGGGCGTAGAGGCCCACGCCCTCCAGGTCGTCCTTCAGCGCCGGGTTGTCTGCCACGCGGGCGATCGCCTTGCGGGTCTGGCCGTTGGCCGGGTCGGCGCCCAGCTTCCACAACGCGACGTCTTCTTCAGCGACATACAGAGCGCCGGTCTCGTCGTCGGCGACGCAGCCCTCGGTCTGGGTGTCGAACTTCACGTCGCGCACCGGCTGGGCCCGCACCTTGCCCGCCGGGGTGGCGAACAGCTTCCACTGGCGCACCAGGCCGTCGGGATCGCTGATGAACACGAAGGTTCCACCCTTGCGGTCGCGGTACATGCACAGGCCGTACGGATCGGAGAGGCCCGTGGCCTGCAGGCCGTCGGCGACGCTGGTCAGCAGGCGGGTGTGGGGATCGATCGTGTAGAGGGCGATGGCTTTTCGGGTGCGGTCGCTGGCCGCCACCAGGGTGACGGTCTTGCCGCCCAGCTTGAACCCGCCGCGCAGGTCGACATTGTTCATCTTGCCGTCGGGCAGATACTGCAGGCGCTTGCCCGCCAGGTCGTAGACCAGCATGCCGCCCTTCTTGTCGGTAGCGATGATGGCGCTTTTGGCCGGGTCGGCGGGGTGGACCCAGATGGCCGGGTCGTCCGCCGCGTCGCCGCCGTGGCCGACCGGCTCGGTTTCCATGGTGGGGTGCACCAGGGCCAGCTTGCTGGGCGCGGTCGCCGGGGCGTCGGCGCCGGGCGAGACGTTCAGGGCGGCCGCGACGTCCTTCCACGACAGCACCTGCGTGTTGGCCCCGGCCTTGCGGTCGTCGGTGACCAACAGGGCGCCGGCCGGCAGGCCCGTGCCGAGGGGCGCGCGCAGGCCGAACAGGCCCGAGGGACCCTGGACCACGTCAGACCCGTTCGCCTGGACACGGAACGCGGCCAGGAAACGGTCGTCGGCATTGCGGTCATAGACGTTGTAGTCGCCCGCGTCCGCGTTGGCGGCCACCAGGTAGTTCCCCGCCGGGCCGCCGTTCAGCACGGCCAGGCCGCCGACCTCGCCCTTGATGCGGCCCAGGCGGTTGATGTCGACCACGGTCGCCACGGCCTCGGCCTCAGGATCGGCGTCGTACCGCCAGATCCCGATCGCCTGCTGGGCGACATAGAGCGTTCCGCTGGCGTCGTCGGCGACGCAGTACTTGGCCTCGGACGACAGGTGCAGCCGGCGCACGATACGGCCGTCCATCTTGCCGTCGGCGGCCCGGAACAGCAGCCACTGGTCCAACTGGCCGTCGCCGCCCAGGGTGAAGGCGTAGAGCGCGCCGTCGCGGGCGCTTTTGTGCAGGCACAGGCCTTCGCCGGCATAGCCCAGCGTCAGGGGGCGGGCGTCCAGACCGGCGGCGGTTCCGGTTGTGAAGTCGTAGCGCGACAGGCGCAGGCGGCCGTCCTTGCGGTCCAGCACGGCGATCAGATCGCCGCGAACGTCCACGCCGTAGGTTTCACCGCCGGGAAGGGCCGAGCCGCGCTGGCCGTCCAGGCCATAGAACTCCAGCCCGCCCAATTCGCCGGTAGCAGCGATGACGCTGCCGGCCGGGTCAGCTGCGTTGTAGAGCAGGGCCGAGGCGTTGGCTCCGCCCTCGGCGGTGGGGACGGTCGCGCCCACCGGGGCGACGGTCTGGGCGAGCGCCGGGGTGGCGGTCACCAGGGCCAGGAAGCTGGCGGCGAGTTTCAGGCGGTTCATGATGGCGGCCCCTCTTGTCACGTTTGCGTTTCCTGTCCGACCTAGACAGCCGTCGCTGACGGCCGGCTGACGGATCACGTAATCTGAAGAAAAATTCTATCAGTATTGAAAAATAGAAAATCCGTTCGTATTCTGGGTGTCATTGGAATGGTCGCGCTTGAATGCGGCCGCGAGGGAGGCGTTATGGCTAGGCTTCGAAACGCGTTGATGATGGCGGCGATGGTCGCCGTTCCGCTGTTGGGGGGAGGCGCGGCCCAGGCCGCGTCGAACGGCGGTCTCACCGGGGAACTCAAGCTCGAGCGCGTGGTCATGGTGATGCGCCACAGCGTCCGCCCGCCGACCAAGTCGCCGGCCACGCCCGTGGGCACGACCGCCCAGCCCTGGTCCAGCTGGACCACGCCCTTCGGCGAGCTGACGCCGCACGGCGGCGAGGGCGCGCGGCTTATGGGCGTCTATTACCGCACCTTCCTCGGATCGCGGGGCCTGCTGCCGACCAGCGGCTGCGCCGCGCAGGGCGACATCGTCGCCTGGGCCAGCGGCAAGTCGCGGGCCATCAAGACGGCCGAGATGTTCGTCGAGGGCCTGCAACCGGGTTGCGGCCTGAAGGTGGCCCACCCCGACGACGAGGCCAACGATCCAATCTTCCACCCGGCGGAGGGCATCGACGGCGACATCGCCCTGAAGGCCGCCCAGCGCCAGAAGCCCGGCGTCGCCGCCGAGCCTCGGGTTCACGCCGCCGACTTCGCGGTCCTGCAGCGCGTGCTGGGCTGTGACGAGGCGACCAAGGCCGGTTGCGGCATCGCCGGCAAGCCGTCGGAGCTGAAGGGCGCCAAGGGCGACACGCCCGACATGGAGGGCGCGCTGTCGGTGGCCTCCACCGCTGGCCAGACGGTCCTGCTGGAATATGTCGAGGGCAAGCCGATGAGCGAGGTCGGCTGGGGCCGCGCCTCCAAGGCCGACATCCACGCCATGCTGCGCTTCCACCCCGTGAAGTTCCACTACGAGGTCGGCGCTCCGTACATCGCCGAGCGGTACGCCGCGCCGATCGCCAAGGAGGTGCTGGGGGCCCTGACCGGGGCCGAGGGCACGGGCGGCAAGCTGACAATGCTGGTCGGCCACGACACCAACATCGCCGCCCTGCGCGGCTTCCTGGGCGCGCACTTCACCGCCGCCGACTATCCGCAGGACGATCCCCCGCCTGGCGGGGCCATGGGCTTCGAACTGGTCCGCGACGGGGCCGGCAAAGCCTATGTGCGGGCCTTCTACACGGCCCAGAGCATGGACCAGCTGCGCGAACTGCAGCCCCTGACCGCCAGCAATCCGCCGGCCTATTCCTACTTCCCGGTGCCGGGCTGCGGGGTGAAGGGCGAGCCGACCCTGTGTCCGCTGGAGACCTTCCAGAAGATCGTCGGCGGCAAGCTGGCCAACCCGGCGAAGAACTAACTGCTCGATCTTGGTGCAGACTGCGCGGCGGCTCTCCGGAGCCGCCGCTTTTTTATCCCTTCTCCCCTTGCGGGAGAAGGTGGCCCGCAGGGCCGGATGAGGGGTTGAAGGGCCTGTTCCATCACTCACGAAAAAAAGGGGCCGCCGGAGCGACCCCTCATCCGTCAGCTTCGCTGACACCTTCTCCCGCAAGGGGAGAAGGAGACTTCCTACAGCTTCACGACTTGGCCGGTCTTCGCCGACTGGCCCGCCGCCTCGGCCAGGGCCAGGGCTTCAACACCGTCGACATAACCGACCGAGGGCAGGGCCTCGCCGCGGATGATCTCGGCGAAGTGGGCCATCTCGCGGCGGTAGGCCTCGGCGTAGCGGTCGAGGAAGAAGTTCTGGAACGTGTCGCTGGCCGCGCCGGCCTCGCCCCAGACCGAGATCGTGCTCTCCATGACGTTGTCGGCCCGCACCAGGCCCTTGGCGCCGAAGGCCTCGATGCGCTGGTCGTAGCCGTAGCCGCTGCGGCGGCTGTTGCTGATCACGCAGATCTTTCCGGAGGCGGTGCGCAGCAGGATCTTGGCGGTGTCGACGTCGCCGGCCTCGCCAATGGCCGGATCGACCAGGCAGCTGGCGGCGGCGAACACCTCGGTCACCGGCTCGTCCAGCAACCAGCGGGCCATGTCGAAGTCATGGATGGCCATGTCCTTGAACAGGCCGCCAGAGACCTTGACGTAGGCGACCGGCGGCGGGGCGGGGTCGTGGCTGGTGATGTGCACCGTTTCCAGCGCGCCGACGACGCCGGACGACAGCCGCGCCTTCAGGCCCTGGAAGTTCGGGTCGAAGCGGCGGTTGAAGCCCAGGAACAGTTTCACGCCCTTGCCGCCCAGCTGGCCGGCGGCCGAGCGAGCGCGGGCAAGATCCTGGTCGATCGGCTTTTCGCAGAACACCGCCTTGCCGGCCGCGATGGCCTTGAGGCTGTAGTCCAGGTGGGTGTCGGTCGAACTGGCGACGATGACGCCAGCCACGGACGGATCGTTCAGGGCGGTGTCCAGGTCGGCCACGGTCGCGCCGGTCTCGGCGGCCAGGCTGTCGGCGGCCGCGGCGACGGGATCGACCACGTACTTCAGGCGCAGGCCGGGCTGGCCGGCGACGTTCTTAGCGTGAATGCGGCCGATGCGGCCGGCGCCCAGGATGGCGATGTCGTGCATGGGGACCCTTGTACTCTAGAGTTTGACGGGAGCGCCGGTCGCGACCGAACGGGCGGCGGCTTCGGCGAGTTCGAGAGAGGCGATGCTGGCGGCCAGGCCGGCCTCGGGGCAGGCCTTGCCTTCCAGCACGTCGGCGAAGTGGTCCATCTCGGCGGCGTAGGCGCCGGCATAGCGGTCGATGAAGGCGTAGGGGAACCTGTCGGCGCGGGCGCCTTGCTCGCCCCACATCGAGACGGTGGTGTTGGTGACGTTGTCGACCCGCGCCGCGCCCTTGGAGCCGAAGGCCTCGATGCGCTGGTCGTAGCCGTAGCCGGTGCGGCGGCTGTTGCTGATCATGCAAAGGCGGTCGGTGGCCGTGGTTAGCAGCACCTTGGCGGTGTCGACGTCGCCCAGCCGGCCGATCTCCGGGTCGACCAGGCAGCTGGCCCAGGCGAACACCTCGACCGGACGCTCGCCCAGCAGCCAAGGCGCCAGGTCCAAGTCGTGGATGGTGAAGTCCTTGAACAGGCCGCCGCTGGTCGGGATGAAGGCCGGGGGCGGGGTGGCCGGGTCGTGGTTGACGATGTGCAGGCTCTCCAGCGCGCCGATATCGCCGCCGTCGATCCGGGCCTTCAGGGCGCGGTAGTGCGGGTCGAAGCGGCGGTTGAAGGCCACGAACAGCCGATCCTCGGCCTGCTCCAGTTCGTCCCTGGCGGCCAGCAGCGAGGCCAGGTGCAGGTCCAGGGGCTTTTCGCAGAAGACCGCCTTGCCCGCCCGCAGAGCCGACAGTGTGTTCTGAAGATGCGCGTCGGTCGAGCTGGCGACGATGATCCCCTTGATCTCGGGATCGGCCAGCACCGCGTCGAAGGTGTTGAGCTCGGCGCCCAGTTCCCTGGCCAGCGGGCCGGCGACTTCGAGGCGGGGGTCGACCAGGGCTGCCAGGTCCAGCCTCGGATTGGCGGCGGCGTTGCGGGCGTGCACAGCCCCCATGCGTCCCGCGCCCAGCTGCGCCACCTTGATCATCGACCGCTCCCCATCAGCGGCTCGTGTCGGCCGCGTTCCATTTCGATGTAATATGGAATGAAAATTCCTTCCATATGAAAAGTGGAATGGGCGGCGCGTTTCCTGTGCGTTTGTGTTCCTATGCGGAACGGATATTCTAAAACTGAAGCGATCATATCGGGGCTAACATGACCGAAGAGACCATGGCTGCGAACGCGCCGGCTAGCGCGGAGGAGCTGAGAGCGGCGATCCTCGAGCGCTATGAATCGCTGAGCAAGCGGCTGCAGCAGATCGCCCGCTACGTGCTGGACGAGCCCAACGAGATGGCGCTGGAGACGCTGGCGGTGATCTCCGAACGCTGCGGGGTGCAGCCCTCGGCCATCGTCCGCTTCGCCAAGAGCTTCGGCTATCCGGGCGCCAGCCAGATGCAGCGGCTGTTCCGCGACGGCCTGCTGTCGGGCCACGCCGGACTGGGCTACGGCGAGCGGGTCCGTCACTTCAACGAGGCCGTGGCCCGCAAGCCCGAGGGCGGCGCCGACGTGCTGGCCGAGTTCGTGGAGGGCAATACCCTGGCCCTGCAAAGCCTGGGCCAGACGGTCAGCGAGGCCGACATGGCCAAGGCCGTGACCCTGATCGACAAGGCCGAGACGGTCTATGTGGTCGGCTTCCGCCGGTCGTTCCCGGTCGCCTCGTACCTGGCCTATTCGCTGCAGCAGGTGAACAAGCGCACCCTGTTCATCGACGGCGTGGCGGGCCTGACCAAGCAACAGGTCCAGACCATCGGCCCCAAGGACCTGCTGATCGCCGTCAGCTACCACCCCTATGCCGACGAGACCGTGCAGGCTGTCGAGATGGCCGTGCAGCGCGGGGCCAAGGTCCTGTCGCTGAGCGACAGCTTGGTCAGCCCGATCGCCAAGCCGGCCGAACTGGTGCTGCACGTGCGCGAATCGGAGGTGCGGACCTTCCGCTCGCTGGCCGCCTCGATCTGCCTGGCCCAGGCCCTGGTGATCGGTTTCGCGTTCGAATCCAGCAAGCAGAAGGGCAAGGGGCGGAAGGGCGCTTGAACGGTTCATTCCATTTCGAACTGAAAATGAAATGTCTGTTGCACGCATTCCAGGTTTGGAATATGCGTTACATATCGCCGGCGGGAAGACCGGTCAGAGAGTAACGTGGAAGCGGTATGGCCCAGGACGCAAAGACCCTTGATCTGATCGCCGTGGGCCGATCCAGCGTCGACCTTTACGGCCAGCAGGTCGGCGGGCGGTTGGAGGACATGGCTTCCTTCGCCAAGTACCTGGGCGGCAGCCCCACCAACACCGCCTCGGGCGGGGCACGCCTCGGCTTGAAGACCGGCCTTCTGACCCGGGTCGGCGCCGACCACATGGGCCGCTTCATCCGTGAACAGCTGGAACGCGAGGGCGTCGACGTGGCTGGCGTCCTGTCCGACCCGGACCGGCTCACGGCCCTGGTGATCCTAGGCATCCGCGACCGGGTCAATTTCCCGCTGATCTTCTATCGCGAGAACTGCGCCGACATGGCCTTGGAGGCGTCGGACGTCGACGAGGCCTGGTTCGCCCAGGCCGCCGCCGTGCTGATCAACGGCACGCACCTGTCCCAGCCGAACGTCTACGAGGCTAGCCTCAAGGCCGCCCGCGCGGTGAAGAAGGCCGGCGGGCGCGTGGCCTTCGACATCGACTACCGTCCCGTGCTGTGGGGCCTGACCGGCAAGGACGCCGGCGAGAACCGCTTCGTCGCCAATAGCCAGGTGACCGAGAAGCTGCAGGAGGTGCTGACCCTCTGCGACCTGATCGTCGGCACGGAAGAAGAGATCCACATCCTGGGCGGCACGACCGACACCATCGCGGCCCTGCGCGCGATCCGGAAGGGCAGCGACGCCCTGCTGGTCTGCAAGCGCGGCCCCGACGGCTGCGTGGCCTTCCCGGGCGCGATCCCCGACAGCCTGGACCAGGGCGTCAGCGCCCGGGGCTTCAAGGTCGAGGTGTTCAACGTGCTGGGGGCGGGCGACGCCTTCATGGCCGGCTTCCTGCGCGGCTGGCTGCGCGGCGAGAGCGTCGAGACCTGCTGCGAGTGGGGCAACGCCTGCGGGGCCATCGTGGTCTCGCGCCACGGCTGCGCGCCGGCCATGCCGACCTGGATCGAGCTGGAAGCCTTCCTGTCCGAGCGGGAACGTCCGTTCCGCCTGCGCGAGGACGTCGAGCTGGAACACATCCACTGGGCCAGCACCCGCGAGCGCGTCTATGACGAGCTGACCGTCCTGGCCGTCGACCATCGCAGCCAGTTCTTGGACCTGATCGACGAGACCGGCGGCGACCCCGAGCGAATCCCGCATTTCAAGACCCTGGCCCTGCGCGCGGTGCGGCAGGTGGCCGGCCGCGACGAGGCGCGCTTCGGCATGCTGCTGGACGGCCGTTTCGGTTTCGACGCCCTGGCCCAGGCCGCCGACCACGACTACTGGATCGCCCGGCCGATCGAGCTGCCCAAGTCGCGGCCGCTGGAGTTCGAGAGCTCGGCCGACGTCGCCACCGAACTGGCCGAGTGGCCGGCCGGGCAGGTGGTCAAGTGCCTGGTCTTCTACCATCCCGACGACGAGATCGAACTGCGCGAGCGCCAGGAGCGCCAGCTGCTCCGCCTGTTCGACGCCTGCCGCAAGACCAACCACGAACTGCTGCTGGAGCTGATCCTGCCGGCCGGCATGGCCAGCGACAGCCAGACCGTGGCTCGCGCCATCCGCCGGCTCTACGCCCTAGGCATCCGTCCCGACTGGTGGAAGCTGGAGCCGTTGCAGGACGCCGTCGCCTGGCGCGAGACCGAGATCGCCATCACCGAGAATGACCCGCTGTGCCGCGGCGTGGTGCTGCTGGGCCTTTCGGCGCCGGAGGCCGAACTGCTGGCCTCGTTCGAGGTCGTGGCCCCGTTCCGGATCGTGAAGGGTTTCGCGGTCGGCCGGACCATCTTCTACGACGTCGCCCGCGATTGGCTGGCGAACCGTATCGACGACGAGGCGGCGGTCGCCGCCTTGGTCGGCAAGTTCAAGGTGCTGGTGGACGCCTGGAAGCGTCTGCGCGGCGCCGCCGAGAGGGCCGCGTAACATGGCTACCGTCCGCCTCACGGCCGCCCAGGCGACCGTCCGCTGGCTGAGCCAGCAGCATGTCGAGACCCGCCAGGGCGTCGTCCCGTACTTCGCCGGGGTCTGGGCGATCTTCGGCCACGGCAATGTCGCGGGGCTGGGCGAGGCCCTGCACGGCGTCCGCGACGTGCTGCCGACCTGGCGCGCCCACAACGAGCAGGGCATGGCCCACGCCGCCATCGCGTACGCCAAGCAGTCGCGGCGCGAGCGGGCCATGGTCTGCACCACCTCGATCGGTCCCGGCGCGACCAACATGGTCACCGCCGCCGCCCTGGCGCACGTGAACCGCTTGCCGGTGCTGTTCCTGCCCGGCGACGTCTACGCCAGCCGCCGCCCGGACCCGGTGCTGCAGCAGGTCGAGGATTTCGGCGACGGCACGGTCAGCGCCAATGACTGCTTCAAGCCGGTGTCGCGCTACTTCGACCGCATCGTTCGGCCCGAGCAGATCCTGGACGCCCTGCCGCGCGCCCTGACCACGATGCTGGACCCGGCGACCTGCGGGCCTGCGACCCTGGCCTTCTGCCAGGACGTCCAGGCCGAGGCCTTCGACTATCCGGAGGCCTTCTTCGCCAAGCGGGTCTGGCGCATCCGTGCGCCGCGTCCCGACCCGCGCGAGCTGGCTGAGCTGGTGGACCTGATCAAAGCCGCCAAGCGTCCGCTTGTCGTGTCCGGGGGCGGGGTGCTGTACGCCCGTGCCGAGACGGCTCTGGCCGCGCTGGTCTTCGACGCCGGCCTGCCGGTCGCGGAGACGCAAGGCGGGAAGGGCGGGCTGGCCTGGGATCATCCGCTGAACTTGGGCGCGATCGGCGTCACCGGCACGACGGCCTCGGTCGCTGCGGCCGAGGAGGCCGACCTCATCGTCGGCGTCGGCACCCGCCTGCAGGACTTCACCACCGGCTCACGCGCCCTGTTCGGGGCGGAAGGCCGCAAGCTGGTCCAGATCAACGTCGCCCCGCACGACGCCCATAAGCACGGCGCCGTCAGCGTGGTCGGCGACGCCCTGGCGGTGGTCGAGGCCCTGGCCGAGGCCCTGGAAGGCTGGCGCGCGCCGGCCGCCTGGACGCAGAAGGCCGTCGGCGGCGTCGCCGGCTGGAACGCGATCTTCGACACGGCGACGGCGGCCGACGCCCGCCCGCTGCCGACCGACGCCCAGGTGCTGGGCGCGGTGTGGCGCGCGGCGTCCGACGACGGCGTGGTGGTTTGCGCCGCCGGCGGCTTGCCGGGCGAGCTGCACAAGCTGTGGCGCACGCGCCGGCCGGGCGGCTACCACGTCGAGTACGGCTTCTCGTGCATGGGCTATGAGATCGCCGGCGCGGTGGGCGTCAAGATGGCCGCGCCGGACCGCGAGGTTCACGTGATGGTCGGCGACGGCAGCTATCTGATGCTCAATTCCGAGCTCGCCACCTCGGTGATGCTGGGCGCCAAGCTGATCGTCACCGTCCTCGACAACCGGGGCTACGGCTGCATCAACCGCCTGCAGGCCGCGACCGGCGGGGCGGCGTTCAACAACCTGCTGGTCGATACGGTCCACCAATCGCTTCCGGACATCGACTTCGCCGCTCATGCCCAGAGCCTGGGCGCGCGGTCGGAGAAGGTGGCGAACCTCGCCGAGTTGGAAGCCGCCCTGCAACGGGCCAAGGCCAACGACCGGACCTATGTCGTGGTCATCGACACCGACCCGATGCCGACCACCGAAGGCGGGGCCTGGTGGGATGTGGCCGTGCCGGAGGTCTCGGTGCGTCCGACCGTCAACGCGGCCCGCGCCGACTACGAAACCAAGATCAAGCAACAGCGTACGGGAGACTGACTCATGACCATCCGTTTCGGCGTGAGCCCCATCGCCTGGATCAACGACGACATGCCCGAGCTGGGCGGCGACACGCCACTGGACGTGGTGCTGGCCGACTGCCAGGCCATCGGCTTCGAAGGCGTGGAACTGGGCGGCGTCTTCCCGCGCGACCCGGCGGTGCTGAAGCCGCTGTTGGCGCGCTACAACCTGTCGCTGGTCGGCGGCTGGTATAGCGGCAACCTGCTGGTCCAGTCGGCCGACGACGAGATCGCGGCGCTACAGAAGCATCTCACCCTGCTCAAGGCCATGGGCAGCACGGTCTTTGTCCACGCCGAGACCAGCAATGCTATCCACGGCGACAAGACCAAGGCCCTGGCGGCCACGCCACGCCTGGACGCCGAAGGCTGGAAGGAGTTCGGCGCGCGCCTGACCAAGGTGGCAGACTACATCGCCTCGCAAGGCCTGAAGTTCGCCTACCACCACCATCTGGGCACCGTGGTCGAGCGGCCGGAGGACCTGGAGGCCTTCCTGGCCAACACCGGTCCTTCGGTGGGCCTGACCGTCGACACCGGCCACGCGGCCTTGGGCGGCCTGGACCCGGTCTCGATGATCCGCAGCTATCCGCACCGCGTGGCCCACGTGCACTGCAAGGACATCCGCAGCGAGGTGTTCCGCAAGGTGATCTCGCGCGGCGGCGGCAGCTTCCTGGACGGCGTGCTGGCCGGCATGTTCACCGTGCCGGGCGACGGCTACCTCGACTACGCCGCCGTCATGCAGGCGCTGGCCGAGATCAACTACTCCGGCTGGATTATCGTCGAGGCCGAGCAGGACCCGTCTATCGCCAATCCCCGCGAATATGGCGAGATCGGCCTGGCCACCCTGAAGAAGGAAGCCGCCGCCGCGGGCTTGAGGGCCGCGTGATGAGCCAGCTGCTCGTTCGCCCCCACGCGCCCGACCCGCACGGCTCGGTCCTGGAGGTCACGCCGCGCAGCGCCGGCTGGAGCCATGTCGGTTTCCAGGTGGTCAAGCTGGCCGCCGGCGAGACATTCGACGGCGCCGAGCCCGGCCGCGAGACCTGCATCGTCGTGATGAGCGGCCTGGCCGAAGTCACCGCCGAGGGCGTCTCGTTCGGCGAGATCGGCGGGCGAGCCAGCGTGTTCGAGGACAAGGCGCCGGGCGCGGTCTATGTCCCCGCGTCCACGACCTTCGCGGTGCGCGCGGTCACTGACGTCGAGCTGGCGCTGTGCACCGCGCCTGGCAAGGCGGGCGGGCGGGCCCGGGTGATCGCCGAGGCCGATATGCCGCGCGAGTTGAGGGGCAAGGGGACCAACGTCCGCCACGTCCGCAACATCCTGCCCGAGACAGCGCCGGCCGACGGCCTGCTGGTGGTCGAGGTGATCACCCCCGGCGGCCATTGGTCCAGTTATCCGCCGCACAAGCACGACACGGCGACCGACGGCGAGGAAACCGCGCTAGAAGAGACCTACTATCACCGCCTGAACCCGCCGCAGGGCTTCGCCTTCCAGCGCGTCTACACCGACGACCGCAGCCTGGACGAGACGCTCTGTGTGCAGGACGGCGACGTGGTGATGGTGCCGCGCGGCTACCACCCGGTGGGGGCTCCGCACGGCTACGACCTCTACTACCTCAACGTCATGGCCGGACCGCACCGGAAGTGGATCTTCCGCAACGACCCGGCCCACGACTGGATCATGCGCCAGGCCTGATCCGGCTCCATCCGAGTAACTGAGAAGGAGCGCGTGATGCGCAGCATTCCCCACTTCGTCGGCGGTCGCGCCGTCGAGGGTACGTCCGGCCGCTTCGGCGACGTCTTCGATCCGAACACCGGCAAGGTGCAGGCCAAGGTGGCCCTGGCCTCGGCCTCGGAACTGGACGCCGCCGTCGCCAACGCCAAGGCCGCCCAGCCGGCATGGGCCGCGGTCAATCCGCAACGCCGGGCGCGGGTGATGTTCGAATTCGTCCGTCTGCTGAACGTCCACATGGACGAGCTGGCGCACCTGCTATCGTCCGAGCACGGCAAGGTCATCGCCGACGCCAAGGGCGACATCATGCGGGGCCTCGAGGTCATCGAGTTCGCCTGCGGCGTCCCCCATCTGCTGAAGGGCGAGTACACCCAGGGCGCGGGGCCCAGCATCGACGTCTATTCGATGCGCCAGCCGTTGGGCGTGGTGGCGGGGATCACCCCGTTCAACTTCCCGGCTATGATCCCGATGTGGATGATGGGGCCGGCCCTCGCCAGCGGTAACGCCTTCATCCTCAAGCCATCCGAACGTGACCCGTCGGTGCCGGTTCGCCTGGCCGAACTGATGATCCAGGCCGGCCTGCCGCCGGGCGTCCTGAACGTCGTCCACGGCGACAAGGATTGCGTCGAGGGCATCCTCGACCATCCGGACATCAAGGCCGTCAGCTTCGTCGGCAGCTCGGACATCGCCCAGTCGGTGTTCTCTCGCGCCGGCGCCGCCGGCAAGCGCGTCCAGGCCATGGGCGGAGCCAAAAACCACGGCCTCGTCCTGCCCGACGCCGACCTCGACCAGGCCGTCGCCGACATCATCGGCGCGGCCTACGGCTCGGCCGGCGAACGCTGCATGGCCCTGCCGGTCGTCGTCCCGGTGGGCGAGAAGACCGCCGTCGCCCTGCGCGAGAAGCTGGTCACCGCGATCGGCGGCCTTCGTGTCGGTGTCAGCACCGACAAGGACGCCCACTACGGCCCGGTGGTCAGCGCCGCCCACAAGGCGCGGATCGAAAGCTACATCCAGATGGGCGTCGACGAGGGCGCCGAGCTGGTGGTCGACGGTCGCGGCTTCTCGCTGCAGGGGCATGAGGAGGGCTTCTTCGTCGGCCCGACCCTGTTCGACCACGTCAAGCCGACCAGCCGCTCGTACCACGACGAGATCTTCGGTCCGGTGCTGCAGATGGTCCGCGCCGAGAGCCTGGCCGAGGGCGTCGCCCTGGCCTCGCGCCATCAGTACGGCAATGGCGTGGCGATCTTCACCCGCAACGGCGACGCCGCCCGCGAGTTCGCCGACCAGGTCGAGGTCGGCATGGTCGGGATCAACGTCCCGATCCCGGTGCCGGTGGCCTATCACAGCTTCGGCGGCTGGAAGCGCTCGGGCTTCGGCGACCTCAACCAGTACGGCCTGGACGGGGTGCGGTTCTACACCCGCACCAAGACCGTGACCCAGCGCTGGCCCAAGGGCGGGGCGATCCTGGACCAGAGCTTCGTCATCCCGACCCTGTAGTCGACACCCTCTAACCTCGGGCTCCTCCCCCGGACAGAAGCGCCTCCTGCGTGCGCTGACTGGGCCTCGAACCTCCGGGTTCGGGGTCCTTCTTTTTCGCCGTTCCAAGTCATTCCGAGCGTGGAAAAAATCTTCCATTCAAAACCGAAATGAAATAGCCTGTTCGAATTGGTCAATGACGGCGCCTTTGAAGCGTCGCGAGGCCCGGGGAGACGATCCGACATGACCGCCTTGCTGAAGTTCTTCGCGCCCGGCGCCGATGCGCCCCCGCTCGTCGAGCAGGGCGCGATCGACATGCTCTACAAGCGCCATCGTTTCCGGATCATGCTGGCCATCACCCTGGGCTACGGCCTGTCCTACACCTGCCGCCTGGCGCTGGGGATGGTGAAGAAGCCGCTGATCGACTCGGGCGTGTTCACGCCCACCGAGCTGGGCCTGATCGGCTCGGCCCTGTTCTACACCTACGCCTTCGGCAAGTTGACCAACGGCTTCCTGGCAGACCACGCCAACATGAAGCGGTTCTTTGCCTTCAGCGTGCTGATCTCGGCCATCGCCAACATCGGCATGGGCTTCTCAACCACGGTGGCGCTGTCGGCGGTGCTGTGGGGGGTGAACGGCTGGTTCCAGAGCTTCGGCGCCCCGGCGGGCGTGGTGTCGATGAGCCAGTGGTTCTCCAACCGCGAGCGTGGCCGCTACTACGGCATCTGGAGCACCGCCCATTCGATCGGCGAGGGGCTGACCTTCGCCGCCGTCGGTGGGATCGTCGCGGTCCTGGGCTGGCGCTTCGGCTTCTGGGGGCCGGCGGCGATCGGCGTCCTAGTCGCCATCGGTTCGTACCTGCTGATCCAGGACCGCCCCCAGACCTTGGGCCTGCCCGCCGTCGCCGATTGGCGCAACGACCATTGGCAGGGCGGCAAGCCCAAGCAGGAAGCCGCCAGCATCTTCAAGACGCAGCTGCAGATCCTGAAGATCCCGGCCGTCTGGGCGCTCGCCCTCTCCAGCGCCCTGATCTACGTCACCCGCTACGCCATCAACAGCTGGGGCGTGCTGTACCTGCAGGAGGCGAGGGGCTACAGCCTGACCGCCGCCGGTTCGCTGCTGATGGTCTCGACCCTGGCCGGCATCGTCGGTGCTGTCGCCTTCGGCTTTGTCTCGGACAAGTTGTTCAGCGCCCGCCGCCCGCCGGCCAACCTGCTTTTCGGACTGATGGAGCTGGCGGGTCTTGGCCTGATCTTCTACGGCCCCAACACCGGGCCGGTGCTCGTGACCGGCATGATCCTGTTTGGCCTGGGCATGACGGCCTTGGTCACTTCGCTGGGCGGCCTGTTCGCCACCGACATCTGCCCGAAGCGTGTGGCCGGGGCGGTGATGGGCCTGATCGGCGTGTTCAGCTATCTGGGCGCGGCGATCCAGGAACAGGTCAGCGGCGTCCTGATCGACAAGGGCCTGCGCGTCGTCGACGGCGTCCGCCACTACGACTTCGGCCCCGCAGTTCTGTTCTGGATGGGCGCGTCCGTCGCCTCCCTGACCCTCGCCACGTGCCTGTGGCGCACCAAGCTGAGAGACTAGACCCGTGACCGAGCCTTCCTCGCTGCTCCAGACGATGATCCGCGCCGCGCGCGCCGCCGGCGACCGGCTGAAGCAGGACTTCGCCGAGATCGCGACCCTGGAGATCAAGACCAAGAACGGTCCCGCCGACCTCTTTACCATCGCCGACGTCCGCGCCGAGCAGACCGTGAAGGCGATCCTGTCGGAGGCCTATCCCGACTACGGTTTCCTGGGCGAGGAGGGCGGCCTGGTGCAGGGGGCGGACCCGGCCAACACCTGGATCTGTGATCCGCTGGACGGCACGACCAACTTCCTGATCGGCCTGCCGATCTGGGCGGTCAACGTGGCCCTGCAGCGCGACGGCGAGATCGTCGCCGGGGTGACCTACGCGCCGATGCTGAACGAGCTGTTCCGGGCCGAGAAGGGCAGCGGCGCCTATCTCAACGACGCGCCGATCAAGGTCTCCGATCGCCAGGGTCTGGAACACGCCGTGCTGGGCGTGGGCATCCCGTTCATGGGTAAGACCCGGCAGGAGCAGTTCCACGCCGAGATGCAGCGGCTGACCAGCCGGATCGCCGGCGTGCGCCGCCTGGGCGCGGGCGCCATCGATATGGCCTATGTCGCCTGCGGCCGCTTCGACGCCTATTGGGAACAGAGCGTCAGCGCCTGGGACATGGCGGCCGGCGCGGTGATCGTGCGTGAAGCCGGCGGGATCGTCACCGACACCCTGGGCCGCGCGCTCGACGTCATGAACGGCACGGTGCTGGCCACCACGCCCCAGATCCACGCGTCGTTGCTGCACGAGCTGCGACCGGCCGACGCCGCCTAACGTCTTAAATTCACCTCGAAAGTTCAGACGGCCCGCGTCTGGCGCGGGCCGTCGCCTCCGTGCGCGCCAAAGGACGCCTTTCTCATGCTCGATCTCGTCACCGTCACTCCCGAGGAGTTCGCCGACCTGCGCGCCAGCTTGCCGGCCATCACCGACCGCTATCTGTTCGACGTGTTCGGCATCAGCGAGTTCACGTGGGTCAAGCTGCGCAAGGGGCTGCCGGTCAAGCGCGTCACCCTGGAGCGCGCCCTGGCCAAGCGGGAACGCTGGCGGGCCATGGGCGGCGGCGGTCGGATCGCCGCCTGATCCTATCCTCCGAACGACCGGCGCACGGTCAGGCCGGCATAGGCCCCGTGCGCCATGGTCCGGGTCTCGATCCGCTTCAGGGGCGCGGTCCCGCGCGGGCCGGCGTACTGCTCGCGGCGGCGCGTGACGGCGCCGTCGGACAGGTTCTCTGCGTGCAGGCGCAGGCTCCAGGCGGACGTGGGGTGCAGCTCGGCGAACACGCCGTAGCGCGCTTCCGTCCGGTCATGCCGGACCTCATTGAACCGATATTCCGGCTTCTCTTCGGCCAGGGTCGCGTCAACGCCCCAGCGCAGGTGGCGCGAGGGGAGGTCCTGGGTGAAGTGCAGCGTTCCCTCCAGCGGCGGCTCGTCCGAGATCGGGCGGGCTTCGCCGGTCGCTGGGTCCATGACACGGCTGCGGCGGGCGACCAGCGTGGCCTTCAGGAGCCCGCCGCGCAGCCGCAGGGCGTCCAGCGGCAGGGTGGCGTCGAGCTCCAGTTCCGTGCGTCGCCCGTCGCCGATATTGCCCGGCGCGTCGAAGGCGTAGCCGGGGCCGACCACGGGTACGCGGTCGACTACGTCGCTGATGGCGTCCTGGCGGACGGTCAGGACGATCGCCCCGTCGTTCGGCAGGCGGCGCTCCCAGGTCGCCGTCAGCCGCCAGGTCTTGTCGGGTTCCAGGTCGGGATTGCCGGCCGTCACCGTATTGGAGGTCAGCGAGGTCGAGCTGACGAAGTCGGCGAAGTCCAACTGGCCGACCCGGCGTTCCAGCGAGATGCGCGCCTGGTCCCGTGGACCGCGCGTCCAGGCGGCCAGCAGGCGGGGCTTGGGATAGAGGAACGACTTCTCCAGCGTGCTGTCGCCGGTCTGGGTCAGGGTGGAGGTCTCCAGCCGAGCCCCGGCCTCCAGGGTCAGGCTGGAGCTGCGTCGCCAGGTCAGCGTCGCGAACCCCTCGGCGCGCCGCTCCTCCACGCGCACATCGGCGGCGGGCAGGGCGATCTCGTCGCCGTTCTCGGCAAGGCCGCTATGACTGTCGAGGCTGTTGAGCGCGGCCTCGCCGCCGAACTCCAGCGTAATCGCCTTGCCCTGATGGCGCATCAAGCCTCGGACGATCGTTTCGCCACCGTCGGAGGCGAGCCGTGTGGTGGTTATGTCCGTGCCCTCTACCGCTTGGTCGCCGGCCCGCGTACGCGTTCCGCGATGAAGGGCCAGGGTCTCAATTGCCCAGCGTGGGTTCAGGTCGCGGTCGTAGCGCCCCCCGACTTCGTGCTCGACGATGTCCTCGCGCTCGACCACCACCTCGGTCGCCGAGGCCGGATAGCGGGCGACCTCCAGGATGTCGGCGCGGGTGCGTTCCGAGCTGGCCGAGGCGTCCAGCCGCAGCCTTCCGCCGGCCAGGCCGCGTTCGTGATCGGCGGCGACGCGGGCGACCCCGGCGGCCTTGTCTTCCCAATAGTCGGCGTCGCTGAGCAGGTCGCCGGTCGGCGAGACGCGGGTGCGCGGGCCTTGGCCCTTCTCGTCATCGACCTCGCGTTCGATCGCCGCGGACAGTTCGGTCAGGCGGTCGCCGGATCGGCGCGAGAGCTCCGCGGCGAGGCTGGGGGCGGCGACCCGGCGGTGGGCCTCGAAGGCGGCCTCCACGCGCCCGCCCGTGGTCGTCTCGCGGACGCGGACCACATTGGCGACCAACGCGCGGCCCTGCAGGTCGAAACCCGCCGCGCCGGGGCGGACCAGCTCGATCCGCGCGACCGAGCGGGCGGGGATGCGCTTGAGGATGTCCTCAAGGCTCTCGGCCTTGGAGGTCGAGAGCTTGCCGTCGATCAGCACGTTGCCGCCGGCGCCGGAAAAGCCACGCACGTCGCTGTCGCCGCCGTCGAAGGTGAAACCGGGCAGCCGCGCGACCATGTCCCAGGCGGAAACGGGCTCGGCCGAAGCGAAGAAGGCCGCCGGATAAGCGGTCGCCGCATCCTGCGCCGCCCGGGCATGACCAGCATGGGCGGCGCAGGCGACGAGAAGCGCGGAAACGAGATGGCGGTGTGCGGTCATGGCAGGCTCCCCAAGCGCTCCCTCGGCGCTCGGGAGCTTTCTGGGCCGGGCGACCTGACGTGCGGGCGTTGCGATGCGTCAGGGGCATGTCAGGATGGCCGTGGAATCGTTGCGCCATGAACCAGTCCCGCACCCGGACCCGTCTCGTCCTACTGGCCCTCGCGGCCGTCGCCGCCCTCTCGGCCGGCGGGGCCGTGGCCGGCGACAAGAAGAAGGACCACGAGGCCGCCCGCGCCGCCCTGGCCCGCCACGAGGTCCTGCCCCTGACCCGGATTCTGGCCATCGCCGCCGAACGCGCGCCGGGAGAGGTCATCGAGGTCGAGCTTGAGGAGGCTGGCCCCGGCCGGCTGAAGTACGACCTCAAGATCCTGGCCAAGAACGGCCGGGTGCGCGAACTGGAGCTCGACGCCAAGACCGGCGCGACCCTTAAGCTCGAGGACGACTGAGTGCGGGCGCTCGTCGTCGAAGACGATCCTATCGTCGGTCCGGACCTGGCCAAGGCGCTCGCCGCCTCTGGCTTCGTGGTGGACCTGGCGCGCGACGGCGAAGACGCCTCGTTCAAGGGCGGGGTCGAGGACTACGCCGTCGTGATCCTGGACCTGGGCCTGCCGCGCTTGGACGGCTTGTCGGTGCTGCGCCGCTGGCGCGCCGACGGCCGAGCGTTTCCGGTGCTGATCCTGTCCGCGCGCGGCGACTGGACCGAGAAGGTTGAGGGCATCGAGGCCGGTGCCGACGACTACCTGGCCAAGCCCTTCGAAATGGGCGAGCTGCTGGCCCGGGCGCGGGGGCTGGTCCGGCGCGCCGCCGGACGGGTTTCCCCGGTGATCGAGGCCGGCCGCCTGGCGCTGGACACCCGCCGCATGTCGGCCACCCTGGACGGCGCGCCGATCCGCCTGTCGCCACTGGAGTTCCGACTGCTGGACTGCCTGGCCCACAATCCCGGCCGCGCAGTGTCGGCCGGCGAGCTGGCCGAGCAGCTCTACGGCGTAGCCGACACGGCGGACGCCAACGCCATCGAGGCCCTGGTGGTGCGTCTGCGCCGCAAGGTGGGGCCCGAGGTGATCGAGACGCGTCGAGGCTTCGGCTATCTGCTGAGCGGCGCGGCTTCGTGAGGGGCGGATCGCTCCGCTTCCGGCTGATTCTGGGCGGGACCCTGGCCGTGCTGCTGGCCCTGGCCATGTCGTGGCTGGCCATGACCTGGCTGTTCGAGCGCCATATCGAACGGCGCGAGGCCGAGGAGCTGACGCGGGTGGCGACCAACCTCGTGGCCGGGCTTTCCGTTGACGCCGCCGGACGGCCCGCGATCGCGGCCGAGCCCGCCGATCCGCGCCTGCGGACGCCGGCCGGAGGGCTCTACTGGCAGGTGTCGACCCGGGCCGGGGCGGTGCGTTCGCGTTCCTTGTGGGACCAGGCGCTGAAGCCGCCGGCGGAGGTCGCGACCGACGCCTGGGGCACCCGGATCGCCGCAGGCCCCTTCGACGACCGCATCCTGATGGTCGAGCGCCGCGTCCAGCCCGATCGGGCCGGCGCGGCCGTGCTGGTGCAGGTGGCCAGCGAGGAAAAGGCCGTGCGCGCGGCGCGGGCCGAGTTCGGGCGCGACCTGGCGATCTTCCTGGCCGGGCTGTGGCTGGTGCTGTCGGCGGCGGCGACCGTGCAGGTGGGGTTGGGTCTCGCGCCACTGACCCGGGTCCGCGCCGACCTGGCCCGGTTGCGCGGCAGTCCGTCGGCCCGGCTGGCCGACGACCACCCCCATGAGATCGCGCCGCTAATCGGCGCCATCAACGACCTGGCCCAGGCGCGTGAGGCCGACCTGGCCCGAGCGCGTCGGCGGGCCGGCGACCTGGCGCACAGCCTCAAGACCCCGTTGGCCGCACTGTCCGCCCAGAGCCGCCGGGCGCGCGAGGCCGGAGCGACTGACGCCGCCGAAGGCCTGGACCGCGCCATCGAGGCGATGGCCGCCGCCTTGGAGGCCGAGCTGGCGCGGGCCCGGGCCGCGGCCGCGCGCGAAGCCGCGGGCCGGGCCCAGGCTTCGCCATTGACCGTGGCCGAACGCCTGGTGGCGGTGGTCGAGCGCACCAGCGAAGGCGAGCGCCTTTTCTTCGAGGCAGCGATCGAGCCCGACCTGCGCGCGCCCGTCTCGGACGAGGACCTGACCGAGATGCTGGGCGCGCTGATCGAGAACGCCGCCCGTTTCGCGCGCCGCCGCGTGCGAATCTCGGGCCTCGCTCACGCGGACGGCGTGACGCTGACGATCGAGGATGACGGACCCGGCATGGACGAGGGCCGGGCCGAGGCTGCGCTGATGCGCGGCGGACGCCTGGACGAAGCGGGTCCCGGCCATGGCTTAGGCCTGGCTATCGTCTGCGACTTGGTCGAGGCCTCGACGGGCGAACTGACATTGGCGCGATCGGAGCTGGGCGGCCTTTCGGTCTCGATCGATTGGAAGGAAGGGCCTGACCCTGGCGTGTAGCGCGCCGCGCTTCGCTTCACTTGGAATGGATGGTTGAAATCCGTGTTGCACGAAATTTTCCATTCTGCTTGCAAAATGGAAAATCTGTTCGTAGTGTCTGGTCGTCGGCCCAGAGCGCCTAGGGCGCCGTTGCGGAGAGTCGGCGAACAGAAGGGGAGGGTGACGCTTATGGCATCCAGGAATCTAATTGGCGCTCTGCTGCTGAGCTCCTGCATCGTGACGCCGTGCGTGGCCGCTGCTCAGGAAGCCGCGCCCACCACCGTTGAAGAGGTCGTGGTCACAGGCCAGCGCGCTTCGGACCGCGACTCGCTTCTGAAGAAGCGCGACGCCGTCAGCGCCGTCGAAGTGGTCTCGGCCAACGACGTGGGCAAGCTGCCCGACCAGAACGTCGCCGAGGCCGTCCGCCGCCTGTCGGGCGTGTCGGTGGCCACCGACAAGGGCGAAGGCCGCTACCTGATCATCCGGGGCATCGAGCCGAATCTGGCCAACGTCACGATCAACAACCAGACCGCCTCGGCTCCCGAGCCGGAGTCACGGAACGTCAAGCTCGACGACATCCCGTCGGCCCTGATCGGCTCGGTCACGGTTATCAAGTCGCTGACCGCCGACCTCGACGCCAACGCGATCGCCGGCCAGGTCGACATCAACACCCTGACGGCCTTCGACAAGAACAAGAACATCCTCAGCGCCCGCGTCGTGCGCGGTACGTTCGAGGCTACCGACGCCAAGGCCACCGAAGGCGACGTCTCGGTGGGCGGCAAGTTCGGTCCCGACCGGCAGTTCGGCCTGGTGCTGGCCGGCAACTATTCCAAGCGTCCGTCGGTTTCGGACGACGTCTTGGCCGGCAGCCGCCAGATCGTGAACGGCGTCGACCTGCCCGCCGAACTGGACATGCGCTCCTATAGCCCCGCCGTCCGCAAGCGCTCGGGCGCGGTGGCCAACTTCGACTGGCGGCCCAATGACGACGTGAAGCTCTATGCGCGCTTCATGTATTCGAAGTTCGACGACAACGAGACGCGCGACCGCTTCCGCTTCTTCTTCCCGGGCTCGGCCGCGAACTATTCCGCACTGGGCGCCAGCGGCGGGACGATCACCTCGACGACCGCGCGCCACCTGGTGCGTCTGCGCAATGAGATCACCGACACCACCACCCTGGCCTTCGGCGGCGACTTCAATCTGGGCAAGGGCGTGCTGACCGTGCAGGGCACCCACGCCCTGTCGGAGAAGAAAGACCCCATCCGCGACGAGTTCGACTACCGCTCTACCGGTGCCCTGACCGGCGTATTCGTCGGCACCGTGGGCCTGCAGGAGAGCCTGACCGCCGGCGCCTCGGCCCTGAACGCGGCCACCTACAACCTGCGCCAGTACAAGCAGGTCAGCCGTCGCGCCGAGGAAAACCTCAACCAGGTGCGGGTCGACTACAAGCTCCCGATCGAGGCCTGGGGCGAGGACAGCTACCTGAAGTTCGGCGCCAAGTACCTGGATCGGGACAAGTTCACGGACGCCAACGGCCACGTCTACACGCGCGGCAACGGCGAGACCCTGGTGGGCGAGACCGACGAGACGATCCCGACCATCTATCACGGCCGCTTCACCTTCGGCCCGACGGTCGACTACAATCTGGCCCGCGCTTATTTCGAAGCCAACAAGGGCGTGTTCACCGACTCGGCCACCGACCGCCTGGTCGAGACCCTGGGTTCGGACTTCAAGGTCGTCGAGAAGATCACCGCCGGCTACGGCATGGCGAGCGTCACTCAGGGCGACTTCACGATCATCCCAGGCCTGCGGGTCGAGCACACCCAGGGCGACACCGCGGCCATCGCCGTGACGCCGACCTCGACGGTCAACGACACCTACAACCAGTTCGGCAGCTACGAGTACACCGACTGGTTCCCTAGCCTGAACATGAAGTACACCTTCTCGCGCAGCCTGCTGGCGCGCGGCGCGGTGACCACGGCGCTGGGGCGTCCCAACTACGCCGACCTGGCCCCGACCCTGGCGGTCAGCGCGGGCGACAACGAAGTGACGATGGGCAATCCCGATCTGCAGCCGCAGAAGGCCCTGAACTTCGACGCCTCGCTGGAATACTACTTCCCGGGTGAAGGCGGCATTTCAGTCGGCCTGTTCCATAAGCGGATCGAGAACCCGATCTTCTCGCAGACCACCACCGAAAGCGGCACGTTCGGCGGCATCGCCCTGACCAACGCCGACGTCACCCAGGTGACCAACGGCGACAAGGCGCGGGTCACGGGCCTGGAGTTCAACGTCCAGAAGCCGCTGACCTTCCTGCCGTCGCCGCTGGACGGCCTGGGGGTGAACTTCAACGCCACCTTCGTCGACGGCAAGATGGACGTCCCGGGGCGTTCGAACAAAATCCAGCTGCCCAACCAGTCCAAGCGCCTGGCCAGCGCGCAGCTGTACTACGAGAAGTACAACTTCTCGGCCCGCTTGGCCTACACCTACCGCTCGGCCTACCTGTTCGAGCTCAATACGGGCGACGACACCGGGGCCAGCGACATCTACTTTGACAAGGTCACCACGCTCAGCGCCCGCGTGGCCTATCGGATCAACAAGGTCGAGATCTTCGCCGAGGGCAACAACCTCAACGACGCGACCGACTACTACTACTATCAGACCAAGAGCCGCTTCGCGGAGTCCGAAACCTACGGCCGCTCCTACCGGTTCGGCCTCTCCTACAGCTTCTAAGGCTGCGACGAGACCGGCCCTGGGCGCTCCCCCGCGTCCAGGGCCGTTTGCTTTTCAAGACATCGGAACGACGCCATGGCGAGATCGACGTCCGCTTCCACGCGTCTCGTGGTCGGAAACTGGAAGATGAACGGCGGGCCCGAGCAATTGCGGGATTTCGGCCGTGTGGCGCGAAATGTTGAAACGTTCGGGGCCGTACGGATCGGGCTGTGCCCGCCAGCCACGCTGCTCCGTCAACTCTCCACCCTGTGCGAAGGGACCCCGTTTCTCACTGGCGGTCAGGACTGCCACGCCGAGTCTACGGGGGCCTTCACGGGCGACCTGTCCGCCACAATGCTGGCGGACGCCGGGGCGCGCCTCGTCATTCTCGGCCATTCGGAGCGTCGTATCGGTCACGGCGAGGACGATGACCAGGTCGCCTCCAAGGTCAGGGCGGCGGTGGCCGCGGGGCTCGAGCCCATCATTTGCGTAGGAGAAAGCCTAGCCCAGCGGGAGGCCGGGATAGCATTGGCGACAGTGCGCCAGCAGCTACACTGCTCCCTGGCGCCAGGACTGACGAGTGCGGACTTTGCGATCGCATACGAACCGGTCTGGGCGATTGGGACGGGCCAAAGCGCGTCGCCTTCTCATATCGCTCAAATGCACGAGTTGATCCGGAGCGAACTGCACGGAATCTTCCCGGGCGAGGCGCCGGCGCCGATCATCTATGGCGGGTCGGTCTCCGGCGGAAGCGCGCGATCGATCCTAGCGGTTCCGGCTGTCGATGGCGTGTTGGTCGGCGGCGCGTCTCTCAATGTTGAGAGCTTTCTGTCCATCGTTCGAGAAGCAGCGGCGGCAGTGGCGACGCTCTGAGCATGGGCGGCGCTGTTCCGCTCACATCCGCACCGGTGGGATCAACGTCGTATTCTGAGAGGAGCAAATAGCGAGCTCCGGCCGCCGCTCGACGTTGGTGAACGTCGCCTTTCTGGAGGTGGGCCAAGTTCCGTTATTGGCGCTTGATGGTCAGCGACGCAGACCTCGGGTTGGCCGGAGCGGTGATAAGCAAACCTAGGCCGCTTTAAGAGGTGTCGAGCACGATGGCCAGTTACCGTAGGCGCTGCGCCGAATACGGCCGGAACTTTTTCACCCTATCTCTGCTATGTCACGGCAGCTTTGGCGCGGCGACGCCGACGCGGCGTATCGGCCAACCGGAACCATGCACCTTTGAACCCGAACAATCCTGATGCGGTCGATGGCCAGTTAAACCCGGACACCCCGGCGATGCGCGCGCCTTGGCTGGATAGCGCGCCCAGCACAGCGGACGCGCTTAGCCAGAGCCGTGCGCAACTCGAGGTGCTTACGGACGCCATGCCGCAGATGGTGTGGTCCACACGGCCAGACGGTTTCCACGACTACTACAACGCGCGTTGGTACGAGTTCACCGGTGTCCCGAAGGGCAGCACCGACGGCGAAGGCTGGAACGGCATGTTCCATCCACAAGACCAGGAATTGGCCTGGGCGCGGTGGCGGCGCAGCTTGGCGACCGGCGAACCCTATGAAATCGAGTACCGCCTGAGACATAACTCCGGGGAGTATCGCTGGACGCTGGGCCGAGCGCTTCCCGTCTTTGGGGAAGACGGTGCGATCGTCCGTTGGATCGGAACCTGCACCGATATTCACGACGCTAAAATGGCGGCTGAGCAGAATGAGCTGCTGAGTCGGGAGCTGAGCCACCGCATCAAGAACATCTTCGCGGTGATCTCGGGACTGATAGGCCTTTCCAGCCGCCACGACCCATCGGTGCGGACGTTCGCCAAGGGCCTCCAGGAACGGATCGCGGCCCTGGGTCGCGCCCACGAATTCGCTCGCCCCCATAGCGAGGCCTCCAGGCCCGCGCTGGGCGGATCGACGCTCAAAGGGCTTTTGCAAGAAATCTTCAGGCCCTATCCGGCTTCCGACGACGGCCGCATCGCGATCGTCGGCGACGATGTCGTGATCGACGACCGCGGGGCGACGCCGATCGCCCTGGTGTTCCATGAGCTGGCGACCAACGCCGCCAAGTACGGGGCGCTTTCGTCAGCTGAGGGGCGGGTGGACGTGGAGATCACCCGCACCGGAGAGGCCGTGCGTATCACGTGGCTCGAGACCGGAGGTCCGACCATACAAAGCGAGCCGGAGCGAACGGGCTTTGGCACCCGACTGGCCGAATTGAGCGTGGCCCAGCAACTGGGCGGCGTCATCCGTCGTGAGTGGAAGCCCGGCGGTCTGTGCGTGGAGATCGAGGTCCAGGTCAACAGACTGAGTCGCAACCTCTAGCTCAAAACCTGCATGAGCGTCAGGCCGCTCGGCGGCGAAAGTAGCGGAGCGCCGCCTTTGAGTTGCAGCGCATAGGCCACGGCGTCGGCCACGACGTCTTCTCGGCAAGGCTTGTTGAGCACGCCGATGACGCCGGGCGGGCAAGCGTCCAGCGCCATGCGTGGATTGGCCGTCACGAACAGCACCGCGATGCCGTAGTCCTGGGACAGGCGCTCGGCGATCAGCGGTCCGCTTTGGCCGTCGCGCAGATGGATATCGACCAACGCGACATCGGGCTTGGCCGTCGCGAGAGTCAGGGCCGTTTCGAGGTCAGGCGCGATGCCGGCGCACGTGTAGCCACGCTCTTCGAGCGCTGCTTCTAGGTCGGCGGCGACCAAGTACTCGTCTTCGACAATGAGGATGCTCGCCCGCGACATGGCTCCCAATACGGGCAGGGGCAGAATCCGTTCCACGACTTGATAGCCGTCGCGACTTTTTGTCGGGGAGGCTACATTTTAGCCGCGGTTGGAAGCGACCGCCTGAGGTAGGAATCCGACGTTTCAGGATAGCGACCGCCACGTTTGCTCCAGGCGATCGCGCCTCGGCGCCTGGCGGCAAAAGGTCCGCTTGCTGGAGGGCTGCCAACTTCTGTTCATGGCGCTGCCCGGCCGGCGGCACTGACCTGGAGATCGACCGGGCGGGGGGCTAACGGACGCTGAAGACATCTGGCCCTCTGCGCTTTACGTCATAAATGCTCCTCGGGGCTTTTGGCGATCACACTGTTCATAATGGCGAGCGGGGATAAACTGAGGCACTTTGCTGTCCCATGACCATCCGAACCGCAGCCTGCACCTGTGGCGCATTAACGGTCACCGCCCATGGTGAGCCGCTAAAGATCAGCGCGTGCCATTGCCATGCTTGCCAGCGCCGTACGGGCAGCGCTTTCAGCGTGGCGGTGTTTTACGACCGAGACCAGGTGACCCTAAACGGGACCTCGAAGACTTTCACGCGTCCGGGCGACAGCGGTCAAAACGTCGAGTTTCACTTTTGCCCAGACTGCGGGTCTAACATCCTATGGTATCCAGAGTTTCGACCGCGCTACGCGGGAGTGGCGATTGGGTGCTTTGCGGATGCCGGCCCTGGCGGGCCAACCCAAGCCGTCTATGAACTCCACCGCCACCCATGGGTTAGCCTGGCGATCGAGACGCGTTAGCCACCGGTGGCGCCGCCGGCGGCAGCGGAGCGCTGCGAGGTTGGCCGGAGCTGACCAGTTCGGAAATGTCCGGTTGTCCGAGGTTGGCCAACGGCAGCTAATGGCGCGACCTCGCCATCGCCCGCCGGAGCGATCCTGCGGGCCAGGGCGACGCTTTATTGGCAGAGGTATCCGCGGTAGGCGCCGAAGCGGCGATCGAATGGGCGATACTTGATGCTGCGGCCCGTCGAGAAGGTCTGGATCGCGTCCTCGCCATCCAGACTGACGGTCCACTCGGCAGTGACGGCCGGCTTGTCCGGATAGCTGGTCTCGGAGCGGACTCGGCCATCGCCGAGGTAGGTTATGAAAACCACCCGGCCGTCGGGGTAGACGCGGCGCTGCTTGACGCCCGGCTGCGCCCAGCAGGACGCGCGCACTACCTCACCATCTCCGTCCACGTCCTCGAAACCGACGCCGTAGCGCACAGAGGCGGCGACCGCCTCCACCTCCTTCTCCACAAGATTCACGCGATAGGGCTTGGCCGCGTCGGCCCGCCAGACGCTAAGGAAATAGAGATCGTCGCGGGGCGCGATGGCGTCGAGCCTGAGGATGTCCGCCCCCGACGCGGAGACGATCTCCTCGCCGTCGATGGTGTAAAGGATCAGCATCAGCTTGCCTGACCCGGAGGCGGTGAACTGCAGGTCGGAGCCGCCGGCGGCCAGGAACTGGAACATCTCCGTTGCGGGGCCGGGTTTGGCGGCGGCGGGACGCGACAGGGTCTGGCCGGAGCGGGCGTTGATCACGCCGGGAATCTGCGGCAGGGGCGGGGGCCCGCTCGTCGCTGGCGCTGAGGCTTTCGGCGTCACAGGCGCGGCGGCTTGAACCGCGGCCGGCTTGGGGGCGTCGGGCTGCGGTGTGGGTGGGACAGGGGGCGTCGCCGGCTTGGGCGGCGGTTCTGGCGCGGGCGGCGGCTTCGGCGCCTCGGCAATCTGCACAGCCTTCGGCTGCGGCGGGTCGAGCGGCGGCGCCCCCTCCGCCGTGCCGATCGACAGCAGGTATTTGCCGTACCGCTGCGGACCCTGGGTGTGGACGGCGATCTCGTAGGTATCGTCCTTGGGCAGCACGTAGCGGACCGGCGCGTCCCGGCCGGAACCTTCGGCCAAGGGCTTCAGGCTGAGGGTGCTCCGGGTCAACCGGAACGCCACCAGCAGCGAGGGGATGTCGCTGCGCACTTGAGCGGTGATGGTCTCGCCGGCGCGGCCCTGGAAGTACAGGCTATCGGCGCTGCGATCGACGCCGGAGGCCATGTCGTCGGGGGTGATCTCGCCGGCGACCAGTTCGCCGGGCCGCGTGAAGAACGGCGTGCTGTTGGTGTTGTGGTTCTGGACGACGACCCTGGACACCTGCGCGGGCTGGGCCGCCCCGGCGGCCAGCTCTGGCGCCTCGCCGTCCGCCCCGAAAGCCAGCCGATAGCTGCCCTGCCGCTGCGCCCCTTGGGCGGAGACCACGAGGTAGTAGTACCCGTCCTTCGGTAGAACCAGGGTCAGGGGCTTGTCCTTTGCCGGGCCCTGGGCCAGCAGCTTCATGGGGAAAGTGCCCACTCGGAACTGCACCTCCAGCGTGGGAATGTCGCTCTGCACCTGGGCGCTCACCGTCTGGCCGGCGCGACCGACGAAGTAGAAGTATTCCGCGCCCTCCTTTCCGGCCTCGGCCTCGGAGATGTCGCTGACGATCAGGTCGCCAAACCGGGCGAAGACCGGCCTCATGGCGCTGATCCGACGCGCGGGATCGATGGTCAGGGCTCGAGCGTCGGCCGGCGCGGGCGTCGAGGTCTGGGCCTGGGCGGCCCCGACGGCGAGCACAGCGGCGGCGGTGAGCAGCAGGGCTCGGCTCATTGGGCGTTCCCCTGCTTGCGGCGCTGGGCCCAGAACGCGTTCATCTTGGCCTTGAACTCGGCGTCGGATTTGGCCTTCAGGGCCGCGATCTTGACCTTGCGATCGGCGTCCTGCTTGGCCAGTTGCCGCTCCATCTCCTCTCGCCGCTTCTGGGCGTCCTTGGCCGAGGTGTTCTCCTCGATGATCAGGGCCCCGCCCTTGGGCGGGGTGGGGGCGGCCTTGGGCTTGGTCGGCGGCGGCGCGGCCTTGGCCGTCTTGGGCGGCGGGGCGATGCTCATCTTGGCGTACTTGGCCCTGGCGACCAGGTCGTCGATCAGGTTCGGAGCCGCCGCCGGATCGACCCCCGGCCAGGCCGAACGGGTCAGGCGGAACGGTCGGTCCGAGTCGTCCACCACCGACATCCCATCGAGCATCCGAGCGTAGGCCTGGAAGGGCTCTGGCGCCATCACCCCGCAGCCGGCGTTGGTGGAGTAGGGCCGCTCGTTCTGGCTGTAGAGCCAGCGTTCGTGCTTGCGGTAAGCCTCTTTCAGATAGGCGTCGAGGTCCTCCGGCATCGACGCCTTGAAGAGGTCGGTCACGAAGCGCCGCTGCAGGCCCTGCTCGGACTCCACGCAGTAGTAATAGACCTCGCGCGGCATCTCGAAGGGCACGCCGAAATCGGGCATCCACGACACGGCTTCGTAGCGCAATCCGGCACGCCGCTTCATGTAGCTTTGCACCTTGTCGAGGGCGCCGGCGTAGGCGAGGTCGCATCGCGCGTCGTAGTCGGAGTGCAATAGCCCCTTACCGCGAAGCACGGCCTTCCAGGCGTCCAGCACCTCGGGGGATGGGGCGTGGTCGCCGCGCACGGTGAACGGCGTGGCGCGGTATTCCGGCTCGTCGGAACCGCCCTTCGAGACGCACTGGTAGAAGAAGTCGTACTGCTGCGCCTGGGCCTGGGCCGGCCGCGGCGCCACCCCTGCGAACAAGAGAAGCAGGACAGCAAGAGTTCGGATCGGCATCGTTTCCCCATCTAGCCAGCCGCGCCCGAGCCGTGACGACGATCGGCCCAGCTTTACCTTAAGCGGATGAACGCCGGATGTACCAGAACGCCGTTAGCCGAACGGAGCGCGTCAAAGCGCCGGGTGCATAGGAGTGGGCGACAACGGCGCTTGTCGGGAACCGTGAAGGTCGCGTTTTTGGAATTGCGCCAAGGTCCGTTAATGGCGCTGCGCCGCCGCTACAAAATCGCCTGCAGCATCCAACACCTCGACGGGATGAGCTTTCGATCAACCCGCTGCGGCGACGGGCGAAGGTGCCTCGAGGCCTGTCAGCAAGCCGTTCAAGGCCGCGCTGGCGGCGTCGAGAGAAGGCCACCGGTCGGCTAAAATGCCGTCCGCGCTGAGAAGTGTGAGCCCGTGAAGCTGAGTCCAACAGGCCATCGCCTGTTCGTGCGGGTCGCATCGGCGCAGCCATCCCGCCGCCTGTCCCCGCGCCATGAGGTCGGCGAGTCCCTCGAACGAGGCCCGCGAACTGGCGTCGAGTTTTGAATCCTGCGCGGCGCGTGCGTCGGGACTGAACATCAGGCGGTAGAGGTTGGCGTTTGCGACGCCAAAGCCGACATAGGCCAGGCAGCGCTCCTCATACTCCTCATGCAAGGCCTGGCTCGGATATCGAACCGCGCGCAACGTCTCCTCAAGCCGTTCGAAGCCCAGGGTCGCAAGCTCGGCCAGCAGCGCCGCCTTGTCGGCAAAGTGCTTGTACGGCGCCGCGTGACTGACGCCGGCGCGTCTGGCCAACTCACGCAAGGTGAACTGCCAGCCCCCGTCCTCGCTCAACATATCCAGCGCCGTGTCCAGGAGGGCGCGGCGAAGATCGCCATGGTGGTACGGCTTTGGCGTGTTCTTCATGCCCGCGATGTTGTCATGAGAAACTTAAGTTGACAACGTAAACTTATGGGCGCAAAAAGTGCGCATGCTGTCAGTGTAAACATTCGGTCTGGTCCCGGTCATGGCGGGGCCGCGATCCATCAACTTCCTTCCAACCTCCGCTCGCCGGTCGCGACTTTGCTTCGGCCGGAGGGACCCCTGCGCCCAAAACGGCGCGCTTCAACGCTGAAAAGGAGATCGATCATGCGTAAATTCCCTACTGGTGAAACTGCCGACCCGGGGCGCCGTGCGATGCTCGGCGCGACCCTGGCGGCCGGAGCCGCCGTTGCAGGCACGGCTCTGGCGGCGCCCGCCACGGCGCGGGGCCTGTCGACGGCCGCTCGCAACAGCGGTTCTTTGGGCGCGCGACTGCAGGGCGTGCAGCACTTTGGCCTCACCGTTCAGAATATGGATCGGGCCTACGAATTCTATACCGAGGTGCTGGGCGGGACGGAGGTGTTCCGTCACGGCGACTTCCAGGGCGACACGGTCCACAACACCCTGTTGGCCGACCAGGACATCCTGGCCAACGAACTGGGCGTCAATCCACGCGTCATCGGCGTGCCTGACCTGCGCGGCGGGGCTCAACGTCTCGACGTGCGCTTCATCCAGTTCGACAACGTCGTGATCGAGCTGCTGCAATATCGCGACGCCGACCAACCGATGGGCGGGTCGCGCGCCTTTGCCGAGCCCGTGCAGCACATGAGTCCCGCCTTCCCGCGGATGATGCACATCTGCTTCCACATCCGTGACGACGTCGACTTCAACAAGTTCATCACCGACCTGGAAGCGGAGTCGGCCCGTCGCGGCATGACTCAGGTTCGAGCAAACCGCATCATCCGCGTCAATACCGAGGCCGAGCGTCGCGCCGCCCCGCAGAGCGCCAACACCAACAAGGTGACCGTAGCGCCTTCCGACGGCTGGGAGCTGATCTACTGCAAAGGCCCCGAAGGTGAGCAACTGGAGTTCGTCAAGGCCATCGGGCCGGTCAAGCAACGCTTCGCCAGCACCCTGGCCGCCCGTCAGCGCGCGACGCGGTGAAGGGGGCGGAGCGCCGTCTCCGCCTGCACACCCGCTACCCCTTTCCGTTTCAAGAAGGACCACGACAATGCGTAAGACCATCACGACCCTGCTGACGCTGGCCGCCCTGGCGGCGGCCGCCGCCGCCGCCACGCCGGCCGTGGCCCGCGACCAGGCGAGCGTGGGCTACGGACAAATCCCCGCCGGCGCCTATTCGATCATAGCCCAGGTGAAGGCCAAGCCCGGCCAGGAGGCAGCGCTCCGCGCTGCGACCTTGCCGCTGGTGAAACAGGTTCGCGGCGATCCCAAGAACCTCGTCTATTTCCTGCAGGAAGACCGTGTAACCCCGGGCCGTTTCGTCTTCTACGAGGTCTTCGCGACCCGTGAAGACTTCGAGGCCCACAACGCCATGCCTTACGTCCAGGACTGGTTCGCCAAGCTGCCGACGCTCGCTGAGGGCGGGGTGCAGGTGACGCGGATGGAGGTTCTGGGACAAGGGCCGCGGTGACGCCTCGGGCGGCCGGAGCCTGATCCCCCAGGTCCTGGTCGCCGTCTCTTGCCTTCTGTAAGCAGGGCCTTTTCACGATATCGCCGAGCGAACGCTAGGTCCGCTGGCCGACCTCATCAAGTTCGGGGGCGCTCGGAATGGCCAACAACGCGAACGGTTGAAGGTCCAGTTCCCCGAAGCGAGCCGGAGTCCGTTCATGGCGCCGCCCGCAAGCCTCGCCCCGGCTTCACTTGAGTCACGGCGGGAGGAGGCAGGACGCCGAGCCCCATGAACTCTCTTTCGACCAGAGCCGGCCAAGCACCCACCGGCGCAGTCGGGCGCCGCAGGCCGAAGTTGTGCTCACCCGTTGCGAACGGGGGGAGCTCGGTCGAAACCTTGGCCCTGTCCGGAGCCTTTGCGTAGACGAGACTGTTGCAGACCTGATCGACCGAGTCGTCCCAAGCCTGGACGATGAAGGTCGGCGGAGTCCGGCTCGTCACCCGGAGATCTGGATCGAGCGTCGCCGGAGCGGCGCAGGTGCCCAGGATACGCCACGACTGCGAAGTCCGGACGACTGCCGGTCGCATCGCCGGCGCGCGGCCTTTGGAGCGGCGCTCTAGAACCGCACGGTCATGGCCTGTCCGCCATATGAGACCGTAAGGCCGCCTGGCGGCGGGTTGGGCGTGCTCGCCCTGGCGCCGATGACCACGATGTTGAGCGTTCGCTGCTTGACCATGCCAGGGAAGGCGCCGCGTCGCGCGCTGATCGTCAGGGTGCGGCCCGCATCATTCCAAGCCAGGTCGTAGCGCGCCGACTGGCCCTTCTCGTAGGCGTAGGTTTCGTTGTCGTCCTCATAGAGCGTGAACCTGCCGTCCGCGCCCGCATAGATGCGGATCTCGTAGGGGGCGTCAGGCCGCTCTGTCGCATACTGCACCACAGGTCCCATCGGAATGATCGCGCCGGCCCGAACATAGAGCGGCACGATGTCGAGCGGCGCCTCGCGCGCGACGGTCTGACCGCCGACATGGCGTTGATTGCTCCAGAAGTCATACCAGTCCCCGCCCTTGGGCAGATAGGTCTGCATGGTTAGGTTTCGAGGCGCGCTGAGGGCGGCTGCGTCCCGTTTCAGCTCGCTGGGCGTGCGCCAGACGAAGCGGAACACCCGGCCGCCCTGAGGATGGGAGAACTCCAGCCGGACCGGCAGCGTCTCGCCGGCCTTGAGCATGCGTCGCACGAGACGGGTACGGGTCGCCGCACGGTTCCACTCGTCGATCGCCAGCTTGCCGTCCAAGACCATGCGTATGCCATCGTTGGCGGTGAGACCAATCTCGTATTCGCCGTCTTCAGGGGCGATCAGCTCGCCTTCCCAGCGCGCGGAGAAGTGGCTGAGCGAGGTCAGGCCGGGCGGCAGGTCCGCCAGGGGCGGATCGGGCCAGGTATGGTCGATCTTCTCGTCCACCGCCTGGCCGCGCGGCGCCTCGAAGTTTTCACCTTCGAAGTAGCGCACGGTCAGGCCCGGCTCGCCGTCGGCGGTGCGAAGCTGTCGTGTGGGAACCATCGTCGGCGCGGACGGCGGAATATTGTACATCGCGCGCGTCACCGGGTGGACCAGAAGCGACGGGCCGAACATGAAGCTATCGTTGATGTCGAAAGTCGCGCGGTCCTCGGGGAAATCCATGGGGAGGGGCCGCATCAGGGTGTAGCGGTCCGATGTGACCTTGGCGCTGAGGCTGTAGGTGTAGGGCAGGAGGCGATAGCGCAGCCGCGTCGCCTCGAGCAGAGCCGTGTAGACGGGCGGATCGAGGGTCTTGAACAGGTAGGGTTCGCGCTCCACGCTCGTGCCGTGGATGCGCATGATCGGATTGAAGCCCGCGTACTGCAGCCAGCGAGCATAGAGCTCGCGCCAGGCGGGGTTCTTCTCGCCGCCCGGAAAGTCCGTGACGAAGAAGCCGCCGGTGTCCTGGGTCCAGTACGGGTTTCCCGTGATGGTGACGTTGACGCCGCCGGCCACTTGCTGGGCGAACGTCTTCCAGCTGGCGTATATGTCGCCCGACCATGAGGCCGCGGCGGTGCGCTGGGCGCCGGCCCATCCCGAACGGGTCAGGGTGAAGACGCGCTTGTCGCTGGTGGCGCGCTGGCCTTTATAGGTCCCCTCGGTGGTGAGCAGAGAATAGGGGTTCAGGTAGCGTGTGAAGTCGCCCAGGGCGTTGGCGCCCAACGCCTTGGTGTCGCGAACGTTATCGGCGGCGTTCCACATCGCCGAACTGACCTCGACCTCGGTGCCGTCCATCCAGAGGGCGTCCACGCCCTTGTCGAGCAGGCCCGACTTGATGTGCTTGAAATAGATCTCACGCCCCAGCGGGCTGTAGGCGTCGTAGACCCGCGCCCGTTTGGAGATCCAGTGCAGCGGCTTGAACCGCAGGCCGCGCTCGTCCAGTTCGTGGGCCAGCACGGTGTCGTCGCCCACGGACGGCCAGATCGAGACCATGAGTTTCAGGTGCAGGTCGTGGATCGTCTGGGTCATGCCTGTCGGATTGGGAAACCGTTTGGAATCCCAGGTCATCCCCGACCAGGTTCCGTCCTTGTCGCTGCCCCAGTACTGCCAGTCCTGGACAATGTAATCGAGCGGGAAGCGCTCCTGGCGAAAGGTCTTGGCGACCTCCAGCAGGCGGTCCTGGGTCGGGTAGCGCTCCTTGCTCATGAACAGGCCAAACGCCTGCTTGGGATACATCGGCGCGTCGCCGGTCAGCCAGCGATAGGCCCCGACCACGCCGTCCATCGTCTCGCCGGCCATGAAGTAGTAGTCGACACCGCCAGGCGCGCTCTCGGCCCAGAGCCGCGCGCCCTGAGCGTCATCCGTGAAGCGCATCTGCGAATAGGCGTCCCAGAGCACGCCATAGCGTTCTGTCGAGACCATCACTGGAATGATGATCCCGACATTGGTCTGGACCAGCAGAAGGTCCTTGCCCCGGCGGTTGACCACGTCGTCGCCGGTGAAGCCAAAGCCGTACAGCCCTTCGTTCGGCTTAAGCGTGAAGCGGTTTTCCACCTCGTAGGTCGGCGCGTCGCTGATGACGCGCCTATCGATGGATTGCGGTGCGTTCGCCTTTTCGCGCGTGAGCAGCCGGCCGTCGGCGGAATAGTAGGTGAGCGCGCCGTCGCGCTTGTCGACCACGACGCGCAACCTTTGGCCGACCATCTCCAGCGCCTGGGGTGTCTCGCGCACCTTGAAGGCCACGTCCTGGGGCTTGCGGATCACCACGAGGCTCGGCGCGGTCCAAAAGGATGGGCCCAGATTGGCGTTCACCCGCACGACCGTCGGCGAATAGAAGAGCACCGACTTGGTGACCCCTTTCAGCTGAAACTGCACGCCGTTGCGCAGCCGCCGAACGTGAAACGCCGCATCGCCTGACGGCGCGGCGGCCGAAAGCTGGCCCAGCGGGTCGAGCCCGGTCGGCGGTGAAGGTCGCCCGGCAAGAGCCGGAGAGGTCGCCAACAGCGTAATCGCTGCGGCGACGCTCCAGGCGGCCTTGCTGCGGCGCCCATGCGGGGCTCGCGCCCGGATCCCGTGGCAACAACGACCAGCCATGCGCTTTCCCCTGACGCTTTCTCTATTTTGTCTGACTAACGCTATTGCAGCCATAGGCCAGTGCGAAGCCTCAAAAACGCTGGCGGCCGAAACGCGTGGCTCCCGTGCGGCTTGCGGCCAGACCGGTTGGTGGCCAATCCTCTCGCCCAGTCGAAGAACGTGGCGTGCGAAGGCTTCATGCTCGGATGAGGCGCGCCGGCGAAGCTTTGCCCGATCTTGTCAGACTAGATTCAGCCTTGGCGCCCAACCTCGGAGCCGCTCCGGTGGCCGAGGACGTCATAGGCCAGGCGCACCTGTGGCGGGGCGCCAGGGGGGGTGTTTATATAGGCTGGTTGGCGACCGTGGGGATCTGCTATCGGCTTTGTGCGTCATACGCAGGGGTCAAGGCGCGGGGGAGGGGCTGGTGGTTGAGCTACCTGTAAGGCGTTCACGCCGAGCCGCGGCGTGAAGCGGCGGTCGTGGGCGCCTGACGTTCACGCGCCGCGATTTCGCCGCCGCTCTTTAAGGTCCTGCTTGCGTTGCGCGGCGGGTCGCGAGGTGGGCGTTCGGGAGATGCATCGCGACCCTGCCGACTTGACGCCGGTCTGTCGGGCGAGGCCCCGCAGATCGATGGCGTTGGCCGGTGAGCCAACGCGCCGACTGTCAGCCAGACACGACGCTGCCCGCCTGGTCGGCGCTAAAGGACGCGCCGAACGCTCACGAAGATGGACGGCGAAGACTGCAGCCGTCGGCGCTCCAGAAAAGCCGGATCCGAAGGTCGTGGTCGCGCCAACGCTTCAACCTTTCGGGTGTAGCGGCGCGCCAGAATGTTCTGAACTTCCAGTCGAAGGGTGAGGACGGCTTGGGGGCGATGCTCGACAAAGAGATCCAACGCCGGTTGCGCCGAGAACCGCTCTATTTGCTGACCCCCAAAGATCGCCTCCTCGCAACCTTTGGCCGTGGTTGAAGTTGCGCAAGGGGTCGTCAACGCCCCGCCCCAGCTGAGCGCCCGATTGGTGAGATCCTGTCTAAAGGCGATCGAGTACTCCTTGGCGTTCATGTAACTCAGAGGTCGGCTCATCCGCGTGAGCGGATCACGCACCTGCGATCGCTGAAACACGCCCGAGCCTTTAATTTGGCCGCCCCTGACGCCGAATTGGTCGAGCGGGAGGGTGAAGCCGACGACAACAGATTCCAGTGCGCCTGAACCGATGTTGCCCGGCGTGTCGAACACCGACCCGTCGACGCCGACGACGGTCTGTTTATCGACGGCGTTCTCAATCGCGCTGCGCCGCAGGGTGATCGACACGTCGCCGCCACGTCCAAAGCTGCGCTCATACCCTGCCTCGATCAGCCAGCTCTTCTGCGGCGAGATGGCGGTGTTGCCTGTTTGCACCGCGCCGGTGTCGAGCCGCGAGGAGGCCACGAAGTGGGTGAAATCAAGCTGGCTGACTTCACGCTCGATGCGGCCACGTAGAAGCCCGTTGGCGCCTGGCGTGAAGGTGACGATGAGCCGCGGCTTGGCGTAGGTCAGCGACCGGGCTTGGCGCGTGTCAGCTTCAGAAGCGATGCGTGAACGTTCCAGCCGCAGGCCCGCCTCGACCTTCGCGCCGGCCGCCATTCGCCATTCCAACTGCGCCGATGGCTGCAGGCGCGCTTCGCTGACCCGGGTTCGTGCGTTTGGCAGTGGAACCGCCATGTCGTTGAAGTCGAACGCGCTATTGGTGTGAAGCCAGTTGAACGCGCCCTCCAGCGCAAACTGAGCCGACGCCCGCTCGCCCGGGGCGTATTTGAGGCCGGCGCGCACGAGCGCCTCACCACCCTTTTCTTCTTCGAAGAAGTGCTGACGGCTAATGTCGTCACTGAAGAGGGAGGCGTAGGACTGTCCTCTTAGCGCCGCCAAGGCCAGCGCTTCGCCTGTCCACTTTGGCCCCAACGCGGTTGAGAAGCTGGCGCCGATTTCGCCCTTGAGCTGTCCGCCCGAAGGTCCGCCAAGCCGCTCATTCAGGCGCGACGGCCCGGTCGCGCCGCGACTTAAGGCTTCCTCATGCCCATAGGTGGAGCGCGCCAAGCTGGCGTGGGTGGAAAACTGCCCTCGGCCAAGAGGGATGGTGAGGCTGGCGTAGCCAAAGCCGCTCACACCGCCGGCGCGACTCTTCAAGGGCGATTTCAGGACGAGCGCGCCGGAGGCGTCCGTGCGCGAGAGTTCTCCCGCTCCTGCGGCCAACTCACCATACTGCGCGATCGAAATTGCCGCGGAGACCGTACGCGACCCGTTCAAGTGGCGCGTGATTTCCAACTTGGCCGAAGGCAGCGTGCGCCCATCTCGCCACTGCGCGACGGACGCTGTCAGGACTCGACTGTCAGCGCCGTTCTTCTTGCGCACGACATTGGCCACGACAGCGTGCCCCATCATCTCAACGCTCGGGCGCCCGCCGCGAATGACTTCAACATAGTCGACTTGGTCGACCGGAATATTGGCCAGAAGATCGCCAATAGTCAGCTGCTTGTCCGAGGGTCTGCGTCCGTCTATCAGAACGTTGCCGGCCGCGGCCTCGAAGCCTCGCAGCGCGTTGTCGCCTTGCGCCAGGGTAAAGCCTGGCAAGTGCTCGACGATGTCGCGGGCCGATCTGGGGGTCGTGTTGGAATAGAATTCCGGCCCGTAACGGGTGACCCCTTCCGAGCGTTCAGGCTCTTGCTTGGCGGGGGCACCATGAGCGAGGTTGGGCATGCAGATCAAAATCGACAGACCAACCACTCTCGACCCATACCGCATCGCCGCATCCTTCTTGACGTAGAGCGATGGTAGCCAAAGCCGATCGACGAGCGATCTTAAGAAAGCTTAAGTTGGCGCGACCTTGGGCTGACGGTCTTGTCCCTCGCCAAGGGCTCGGGGTAGGACAACGGCATGCGCGTCCTCCTCATCGACGACGACATCAAGTTATGCGACATGATGGCGGAGTTTTTCTCCCAGTCTGGTCGAGACTTGTACGCGGCGCATGATGGCCGCGGCGGGTTGGCGCGCCTTTGGGAAATCCAACCCGACATCGTGCTGCTCGACATCATGCTTCCGGCGCTCAACGGGTTCTCTGTGCTGCAGCAGATCAAGCGCAGCGCGCCGACGCCCGTGATCATGCTTAGCGCGCGCAGCCACCGTGACGACAGGATCGCCGGCCTCACCAGGGGTGCGGACGACTATGTCACCAAGCCTTTCGATCCAGACGAACTGCTCGCGCGGATCGAGGCGGTCCTCCGACGCGTCAGGACGCAACCATCGGCCAGGTCCGTGCGCGAGCTTGGTCACGCGCGGATCGACACCGCCGCGCGCGTGGTGTGGCTTCACGAGCAACGCCTGGATCTGACGACGCTGGAGTTCGATATTCTCGAGCGGCTGACTCGCCAACCCGGGCGGCTGGTCTCGCGCGAAGAGCTTAGCCGGCTGGTTCTAGGCCGCCCGCTTTCAGCGTCCGATCGGGCGTTGGATGTGCACGTCAGCCATCTTCGCAAGAAACTGGGTTCGCCGGTGCTTATCCAAACCAGGCGGGGGCTCGGCTATGCGGTGGCCACGGAAGGCGACCCGTGACGCGAAGCTCTCTCCTGCTCAGCATCCTGCTGACCATGCTGCTGTCCCTCTCGCTGACGCTAACGGCCTTCGCGATCATCTCCGATCGTATGAACACCCGCCACCTGATCCCCGTCTTCGAGGCCATGGACCAACTGGAGATGGAGAGCGCTCGCACCAGCCTTTCGCAAGGGGGGCGGCCCGCCCTGGCCGCGTACATGACCACGCTGGACCGCAACTTCGGTCCCAACCATTATCTGGCCTGGGCGGACGGGACCGATATCGTTTCAGGGCTAAGTCTGGGCCATCTGCTTCCGCCTTCGGCCAAAGATCGTTCGCGCGGCGTAGTCCAAGGGCGCTTCGTTGTGACGCGTCGCTCGGAAGATGGATTGTTTTGGCTCATTTCAGTCGGGGCCCGCAGGCAGGAAGGCTGGCCGTTGACGCCATACGCATGGGTCGCCGCCGCAGTTGCGGCGCTCCTGTCGTTGGCCGCGGCGTTCGGCATCGTGGCCCCGATCCGACAGGTGACCCGGACCGTGCAGCGGTTTGGCCAGGGCGACCTATCGCAGCGCTCGCGATCCAGACGGCGAGATGAGATTGGCGCGCTAGCCCGATCGTTCGACGACATGGCCGATCGTATCGAACGGTTGGTCACGAGCGAACGCCGGTTTCTACAGGACGTATCGCACGAGCTTCGCTCTCCGCTCGCGCGGTTGAAGCTGGGCGTGAAGTTAGCTCGGACAGGCGCCGACAAGGCCGCTTGCCTCGACCGGATCGAACACGAGGTCGACCGATTAACCCTGATCACGGCGGAACTTGTCGAGATGGCGCGCGCAGATGGCGAGATCCGTGCGCCCAGCCGAGTGAGCACGGCGTTGGCGAGCCTGATCGCCGCGTCGATCAATGACTGTACGTTCGTCGGCGCCGCAAGGGTCTCCTGCACAATCGCGCCGGACCTATTGGTCTGGTGCGATCGGCAGCTGTTGCGAAGCGCGATCGACAACATCCTGTCCAACGCCTTGCGCTACGCGCCTACGGGAAGCGTCGTGGAAATCTCAGCGCAGCGCCAAGCTAGCGCTGTCACCATCTCTGTCCGGGATTATGGACCCGGCGTTCCTGAAGCGGTCTTGGATCAGATCTTCTCGCCCTTCTTTCGTGTGGAAGAAGATCGCGCTGAAGCCAGCGGCGGCGTTGGCCTGGGCCTGGCGATCGCGCGCAGCGCCGTTCATCGCCACGGCGGCGGCTTAACGGCGCATAACGCCTCGCCCGGCCTGCGGATCGATCTTACCTTGCCCGATCAGCGACTGTCGCCGCCCTCCGATTAGGCCGAAGAGCGCGTCGCCAATCGAAGCGACCAAAGCATGATCTTCACCGACCTTATTTCTTTGTTGCGCCAAAGCGGGCTCAGCAAGGCCGAGCTAGACACTCTGGTTGTTTGCCATCCTGCAGGCGCGTTCGCCGTTCGAGTGCGCCGGGCCGGGTGAGATCGTCCGTCGACACCCATAGAGAACGGGGACGGGCCTCGCTTGTCCCCGGCTTGGTCAGTGGGGCGCCCGAGCGAAACCGTTCGTTTCACCCGAGAAGCGCCGGACCTGGCCCGCGACAGCACCTACTAGAGTGGTGGCAGGGCGCGCAAGCGCCCTGCCATGGGGTCAGGCCTTCGCCCCGTGCGCTGAGGTCAGCTCCGCCAGGCTGACATGACCTCTATAGGCGCCCGAGCCCGCCGGCTCGTCGCCGGCTTCAATGCTGGCGGCGAAGCGCACCGCCGGATCGGATTCCAACCGCGCCCGAAGCTGGGCGATGCGGGGCCAGCGCTCCGGGTCGCCGAGTTGGTGGAAGTCGACCCAACGTGCGACGCCGACGAAGATCCCGTCGGCCAGCGTCGGCCGATCGGCGATCGCATAGGGCGTGTCGCCCAGCAACTGCTCGAGCTGATCGTGTCGACGACGCACTTGATTGGCGCCAAAGGCGCGCAGCGCGGGCTTGTCGGCCTCCGGAATCCGTCCCTCCAACGCGGCCAAGAGCGGCGTGAAGGCGCCGGTGAAACCGGTGTTGATGAACGCCATCAATTGGCGCATCCGATCGGCCTCGGGCGCATGGACCTGGAGCCGCGGGCCTAGCCAACAGATCGGGCGGTCGAACTTGGGCTTCAGAACCCGCGCCCTCGACGTCCAGGCGATTAGCGCGATGATCGACGACATCATCGAGATGGAGCATCCCGGCGATCTGGGACCTGTCGCAAGACGTCCAACGCGCCTTGAAAGCGCCGACCGATCCGCAGCCGTTCACCGCTGCGCAGTTTGGTCGCCCAGACGCCGGCGCCCTCGTGGATCAGCGTCGCGACGAAGTCCTGCCGAGCGATCGCCGAGCGCCTCAGCCGCACGAAGCGCGCCGAATCGAGGCGCTGTTCAAGGCCAGTGATGGTTGCCAGCATCAGGTACGACGCCTGGCCGACATGCAGCCGCACATAGTCGCGCTCCGCCTCGATCCAGTCGATGGCGTCGGCAGCGACGCGGACAAGCTCTCCTAGGTGCGGGACCCAGAAGTCAGGCATGGAGGGTGGCGAAGTGGCTGCGAGCCGATCGTGAACGCGACACACCGCGCGTTCCAGCGCCGCGTGGCTTACCGGTTTGAGGAGATAATCGACCGCCGCGATATCGAAAGCCTCGACAGCAAAGTGCTCGTGGGCCGTACAAAAGATGATGGCCGGCGGGCGAGCGCCAGAGACGAGTTCGCGCGCCAGAGCCATGCCGTCGGTCCCCGGCATCGATATGTCGAGGAGGACTTCACCCTTGGCTTTCGGGACGTCGGGGAGCTGCTGGCTCAGCGCGGCGTCGAGATCCGCTACGAGGCCATCCGCTGCTGGACGATGAGGGCCGGCCCACAAATCGCCTGGAACCTGAAGTCTCGGCGGACGACGGACGTCTCCGTGGCGCGCGGTCGATGACGAAGGCGAGGTTCCTGGCCTGATGATGCGGCGGCGACGCGAGCACGACCTTGAAGCGGCGTCCGCCGCCGAGCCCGCCAGTTGATCCGTTTCCATCACTACCGATGGGCTGAGCGCCTACGCCGATGACCTGAGGGAGCCGGATTTGCTCGACCTTCACCGGTCTGGCGCGACTGCGCGAGAAGAACCGAGCGGAAAACTCCATCGATCGATCCGAAGGCGTGAGCGCAAGACGCAAGGCTTCAATCCGAGGCCTGGGCTCGACCCCTTCTCACCATCCATGCGACGATTCACAACACGGTTAGCCCTCAGCCTCACCGGATCCGCCGGCCGACCCTTCGCCGCTATAGCGCCAAGGCCCTTGCCGCCTGAACGGCATCCGCGAGATGAACCCTGTTCTATGGCGCCATCGTCTGGCCAGCGCCATTTACCTGACACGTTGCGCCGACCTGGCCAATACAACCGAAGGTTGGCGAGTTTTTCATGTTCCGGCCAGATCGAACGCCTTGAGGATTTCATCGGTGGTGCGGAACGGCGCCTGCGGCCAGCTCAAGGGCCCTGAGTTCACCGAGCCGGCCCAGACGTGTCCGGCCTCCATCCGCCATTCCTCAAGGCGTTGCCCCTGACAGTCATAGAGGGTCCTTACGGCGCTGGGCGATGAAACCCGCTGGCTCAGGACACATCCGTAGCGAGCGCGCCGCGTTTCGGCGGAAGCGAAAAGAGCGGCGGCGTTTTGGTCGTCCTGACCGATCATCACGACCATCGGGCCCACGGGCTTGACGACATTCACGCCCGCGGCTTGCTCGGACGAGGGCAGCGCGCCCGAAATCAGGGCCACGCCGGCGAACAGTTCGGGCTTGGCGATCATCATACGCTCGGCCATCGCGGCGCCGTTGGACACGCCGACCAGAAAAATCGGCGTCCGCGGCGAGCCGAACTTGGCGCGCAGGTGGATCGCGAGGCTGGAGAGGAACGCTTCGTCGGCGCTTGCGGCGTTCGAGTCCGCGGCCCAGCCACCACCGACACCGTCAGGGTAGGCCACGATATACCCCCCCTTCTCGGCCCAGGCGTCGAGATCCGAGATATGACGCATGCCCGCCCCCGAAGCCGGCCGGGGGTGAAGGGCAAGGATGATCGCTCGAGGACGCACGGTGATCGTGGTCAGTTCAAAGCGTCTTTCGGCGCCGTCCACGCGAAGGGTTTGGGCGGGCGAAGCGGCGTGGGCGGGGAGCGCGAGCGTCCCGACCACCAAGGCGGCGAGGATGAAAGAACAGTGGGACACAGAATCTCCTTTTCCCACCACAATGCCCCTTGGCGTGGGCGTAAGGCTTTCATCCAGCGGCAGTCTGACACATCGGCGCGCCCCAACCCTCCAGAGCCTCCATGATCCCGGCAAGCCAAAGGCCCTGCCAGGTGGGGCTGTAGACCGTGCGGCCGGGGTCGCGTTTGATGACGCCGTCGGCGGACAGTTCGCGCAGATGTCGCGTCAGGGTCTGGTCGCTGACGCCCGGCGCGTCCTCGTGGATTTTGACAAAGCGCTCCCGACCCGCGTGAATGCTGCGAAGGATTGACGGCTTCCACTTGCCGGAAATCACGCCGACGGCCGTGCGAACCGGACCGGCTGGCCTGGCGGCCGGGCGGTCAGCTGTCTCCTGAACCATGAACCGAATGCGTCAAAGGCTGCCGAGCCATTCCACGCTCATTAATGCGAACGCCGCCGTGGTCTCGTGGTTTGGGCGCTGCTCCCGGCGGCGCGAGCTTGGTGGCCGACGTGACGGCCACAATCGAGGCAATCTAAGTCTCGAGGACGGTAAAAGCGGCGGCCGTCTCCTCGTCTTGAGGCTAGCGCGCGATCGGGGTGGCCTTGCCCAAATCGGGGCGGCCTGCTTGCTGACTGCAGGTCGCCGTGACGATGGCTCACCGTAGGCCGCGGCGGCAGACTCCCCCGTCTGCAATGGTCGCGAAGCAGGGACGAGGATTGCGATGCGTTTGAGGAGCGTCTCCGTCAAAAGTGAAGTGTGGACTTGACTGTCCGATGGTTCGCCTTTAGTGAAGTCCACGCTTCACCAAAGGAGGTCGCCGTGGCGGTCAAGTTCGACAGTTTTGAATTGAGCGAGACGTTCGCCTGCCCGCTGGAAAGGCTCTTTTCGGCCTTCACGGATCCTGTCACCAAGCGCGCCTGGTATATCGACGGCGCTCACGCCGACACTCACGACACCTTGGCCTACACCCTGGATCCCGAGGTCGGCGGCAAGGAGGTGTTCCGCTTCGTGCTCAACGACAAGACCCCCGTGCCTGGCCTGGAGATCGAGATGTTGGGTGAGTGCGTGGCGCGCATCGACAATGCTCTACTCGTCTACAGCTCACGGATGATCGCGCGTGGCCACGTGGTGTCGATTACCAACGAGACGTTCGAATTCACAGTTGATGGACCGGGCGCGCGGCTGCGGCTAACCCAGCAGGGCACCTATCTGGACGGATCGGATGGTCCCGAGCTGCGTCGGCGCGGCCATGAGCAGTTGCTGTCCGACCTGCGACGCTACCTGGGCGGCTGACCATGTCGCCCGAACCGCAAAAGCTTTCTCCCGAAGCGGTCGAGGGGATTTTCGTCGCTCTGGGAGACAGCACGCGGCGCAGCATCTTCTTCTCGCTGATGGAGCGCGAGCAATCGATCAAGGAATTGGCCGGCCCCTTGGGGATTACCCTGACGGGGCTTGGTCAGCACATCAGGGTGCTCGAATCCGCGCAGTTGGTCAGCAGCCGAAAGGTGGGCCGTGAGCGACGATGCACTGTCGATCCCGAGGGGTTGGAACGTTTGGAGACGTTCGCGCGGCTGCAGCGGTCGCTCTGGCGGTCGCGGTTCGACACCCTTCGACAGATCATGGAAGGTCCCAAGAGCTAAAGGAGAACCTGCCCCCGGCGTTCGGCCAGGGCCCTGAGCCGCTCAGCGTCTGGAGGTGCGCCGCGGGCCGCCCCTGGCGCGGATCAGCCGTCCTCCCTCGCCGGCAGGACCGGTTGGTGGTCGACCGAAGCCTGGTCGCGCTCGCCGCCTTGTCTTCGCTAGGCAAGGCCCGATACCCGTCAGCCGCTCGCCCCCGAGTATTCGAGCAGGCGTTGCACCGGAGTCGCCGGCAATTCCCCCAGGCTCACGCTTGCGTCGCCGTTCGTATCGAGCAGCTTGAACCGGACCCGCGTGGCGGCCCGCCATTCCTCGCGCGTGACGCGCCAGTCCAGATTGGCGTCGGCGGCCCGCACCGGTTCAGGATCCCCAAGCACGCTGAACAGCGCCGCGCCCTTGGGGGCGGCCATGTAGCGCTTTTGGGCTTGTGCGACTTTTTGTGAAATCTGCGAGGCGGCCTGCCCCTGCACCTGTCCGCGCATGCCACCCCTGCCGCCACGAGCCTTGCCGCCTTTGCCGCCGCCAGCTCCCCGTTTGCCGGAGCCCGCGCCCATGGCGCCCAGGCCGGTCTTTGACGAGAACGCCACGATCTCCGGCGCGACGAGCGTCTCGTAGCGATGCACCTCGGCGCCGTCGATGGCGTCGTCGCCGTTCTGGTCGAGCTCGCCGAAGAAACCGTCGGCGTCCGCGTCGAACTCGGCGCGACGCATCGCGCCATCGTGGTCGCGGTCGACCTGGGCGAACCAGTCCGCGACGGGATAGGCCTGCCCGTTCAACGCCCGATACGGCGCGCCGCTGGGGCTGATGAAGAGATTGGGTGGGCTGAGCCGGTTCGGCGGCGGGGACGCGCAGCCGGCGAGCGCCAGCAGGGCCGTCAGGGCGGCCAGTTTCACCAAGGCGGCCGGCAGGCTGGTGCGCTCGCGCCTTTGGCGCACGGCAGTGGGGATGGGCGGCATGGTAAGTGGGAGCATGGCGGAGGGCTCAGCACCAGCGGCCGGGCGTCATCACCCAGCCCCGATTGTCCCGCGCCGTGGGCGGGCGCATGACGCAAGCCCGGACGGGTCCGGATCCAGCACCCCGCTGTCCACGCATAGCGGTGACCATTCCAGACTCCGTGGCCGGGACCCTCGGCCAACCCCGCGCGTGGCGGCCGACGATTGTCAGGGCTCGTGGCGGCGGGGCGAGCTGGACCACCCAACTGGTTACGAACGCCTGAGCCGTGGCGGGGGTTACGCCGGTTAGCAGCGATGGGAACAAGGTCGCCGCGGCGGTTGGTGCGGGGGATGCACACGCAGAGGCGAGGAACCGGGACAATACGTTACGCATGACAATCCTGATGGGCTGGAAGAGCAGGATGCCGCGACGCGCGTAACCGTAAGATCGGCGCAATGTAAGGAATTGTAACCCTGTCGGGTCAGGCGTCGGACGCGCGCTAGATGATATCGTCCTCGACAGATCTGTTTAGGTCTTGCCGCCCTCAGCCCTACTGTCCTGACGCGTTCGGCGGGGCGGGGGATCTCGTTGGCAAGCTCCGCACGCCAAGACCAGGGAGTGTCGATGATACGCAAGTTGGTGACCTCAGGATCGCCGCTCGAACCCACAATCGGCTTTTCACGCGCGGTACGGGTTGGGCCCTACCTGGCTGTGGCGGGCACGGCGCCGATAGGACCCGGCGGACAGACACTCTGTCGCGGCGATGTTTTCGGGCAGACGAAGGCTTGTTTCGCCATTGCCCTGCGGGCGATCGAGCAGGCGGGGGGACGTGTGGAAGATGTGATCCGCACGCGCATCATGCTGACCGACATCGATCGCTGGTCGGACGCCGCACGCGCGCATGGCCAGGTGTTCCACGCCATCCGCCCGGTTTGCACATTTGTCGGAGTGTCACGCTTCATCGATCCAGATTGGCTCGTCGAAGTGGAGATCGATTGCTACCGAGCCGATTGATCGGTCGATCTTGCCGCGACAGCATGCCCACGCCGACTGGGCGTAGCGACGCCCGCACCCGCCTGTCCGCCTGAAGCGATAGCATGAGGCTGCGACGCGAACCGTGTCGATGACCGTTGAGGCCCCCGCGCAAGGGCGCTAGGTGCGGTGCGAGGGCTCTCCAGCAGTTCCCGAACCGAAACAGCCCTTAAGCCCTTGCTATGAAGCCCGGATAGAATTGCAGGGAGCGCCGCACGGGCCGCGCTGTTGGAAGGGTACATGGTGTGGAGCAGGATGATCGAGCCAGGGCGCGCGCGTCGAACCACTTCCTGCGCGAATCTGGCGGGATCCTGAGTGGACGGTCCCTCGATGTCCCATAACACCAAGTGCAGACGGGCATCCAGAACCGCAAGTGGAAGGCCCAAGAGCTTCTTTCCGTACGGCGGGCGAAAGGCTCTGGGATGCGCGCCCGCCCTTTGCAGCGCCGTCTGGGCTCGACCGATTTCGTCGGCGTAGAAGGCGGCCGATCGCGCAACCATCCTTTGGTGGCTGAAGCTGTGATTTCCGATCTCATGACCCGCCACGAGGATCGCTTTTACCAACTCCGGGCGCTGCGTCGCTTCGCGCCCTGTCAGGAAGAACGTCGCGCTGGCGTCATATTGCTTGAGTGCGGGCAGCACGGTCTGGACGCCCAGCGGCGTAGGACCATCGTCGAATGTCAGCGCAACAAGCGGCGCATTGGTTTCCACCCGGCAGGTCACGGTTCCGACGAGAACGAAACAGCGAGAACGGCTGACCTGCCAGAGACACATGCCGGCCACCGCCAATAGAAAAAGGCTGGTCGCTGCGGCGATCAGCCCAGCTCGCCTTGGTGTGTTCCCTTTGATCCTCAACACGCTGGCTCTCTGGGGCTGGCGATCGCGCCGCACCCTTCGAATTTTCTTCGCAACGAGCAGGATCTTCATCTATGGAGGCGCCGCCGCCACGACCCCGACGCGCAGCCATCCCCACGTCGCCGGATCGTCCGGCGAGCTCTTCGCCGGATATCGAACGATCTCTGCTTCAGGGACCATGGACTGGGCCTCGACCATGATGCGCCAGGGGCCAGGCCCGAACCGCGCCTTGAAGAACTGCAGCTCTCGTGATGGCTGGGCCGCGAAGACGATCCGTCGCGCGCCCGACGCATCGGCCTTGAACCCGCTGAACGCGTAGGGCGGCGCGTACCATCCCTGATGCTGACCAAAGGCTGTCCATTCCGGCCAGCCCTCGGCGGTTCGCGTCCGTTCGCCCGTCTGCGCCGAGATGTGCAGGTCATGCAGGGCTCCCTGGGCGTCCTGGATATAGAGGTCCAGGCCAAGGGTCTGGACCGGAAAACGCCAACAGAGGGTCAGTGCGGCGCCATGATCAAGCGCCAGCATGGAGCGGTCTTCGGAAAGCTGGCTTGGCATGGCCCTGTCCCACGCGGGTTCGTCACAACGACCGTCCAGCAGGACTGGAGCGCCGGCGACGGCCTGGACCGTCAAATCCCGAGCCAGCCCCGACGGGGCGCCCAGGAGAAGGATGCATGCGGGCGCGGTTTGGAGGGACCTCCAGGCCAGCGCGGCCAATAGGAGTTTTGGTCGCGTCATCGGAAAGTCCCGAGCGATGATCGATAAAGGCGTGTGTCACGTACGCCGCGGAAAAGTCGCCTGTGACACCTTTGGCGGCGGCTCAGGCGCACCGCATTTTTGCTCACGAGCCGCGTCCATGCTTTCAGCCATAGGCTATACACCATCCCGCCGGTCGAGATCGTCTCGATAGGCGGTCACGATCGCCGCTGCGAAGCTACCAAGACCGGTTTCGATGGGAACGTCAGCGCCCTTTGGGTGAGCCGCGGAGCCTGAGTTTCAAATCCAGACTGGCCTCCTCTCGGTCTTTTGCCCTGGGGGCGGAATACAGGGTACGCGCCTCGTTCAGGTCATCAAATGTTCGGTTGTCGACATGGGCGAACGCGGCCTCCATCGCTGCGTCCCCGCCAGCCGCTCAGGCCGCGAACCGGAGTGGGACCAGACGCGTTTATCCAAGGGATGGGAGCCGAACCAGGGGAGGGCGCACCGCCGCTGGGCTCGCCTACGAAGATCGCGCAGGTCTCCCGCTCAATCCGCGAGGTCACGTTCTGGGCGGCGGAAAACGTCATTCCGCTGGTGGGCACATAAAGGCCGCCGGGCCGATTGAACCGGGACCGTTCGAGGCGCCGTCTCAGGCCTTCGACCATGAGCCTGTTGCTGTCGTCGTCACGGCGCAGGTCGAGCACGGCACGATGGATCTCAGGGGTTTCCATCGCCGCAAAGGCGTCACGCACGAAAGTCCGCGACGTGCGGTCCTGTTCAAACCCTCTTCCGCTTGATTGAATTGCAAATACCGGTGAGGTTGGACAACGGCTGCCGGCGTCCTTGGTCAAGGGCGGCCTCGGTCCTGGCCGTGATCGGCGACATATCCTGGCTCGCGAAGACGGCGCCGACGGGTGTCGCGCAAACGGCCCGTGCGCCTTCACGCCTTATCGAATGGCGCGGCCTTTTCGAACCAGAAGTGCGTGAAGGGGTCGTCGTCGAAGGGAGCAACCGGGCGATAGCCAAGGCGAGGATAGAGCGCTTGAGCCTCAACCAGCGCCCGGTGGGTGCCCAGGCGCAGGCGCTCGTGTCCAAGCCTCTTGGCGCTCTCTTCGAGCGCCAGCATCAGGCGCCGCGCAAGGCCAACGCCGCGGGCCTGGGGCGAGACCCAAACGCGCTTTATCTCACCAACTCCGGGAGACTGCGTCTTAAGGCTGGCGCAGCCGACCGGCTGACCGTCGCGCCAGGCGATCAGGGTCGCGCCTTGCGGCGGAAAGAACGCGGCGCCCGGCGAACGCGACATGTAGCGCTCAGCGTCAAAACCGCCTTCGAACCGTTCGGCCAGCTCGGAGAAATAGCGCGTGACGCACGCCATGAGCGCCGGATCGTCCGGTTGGGCCGGCGCGATGACGATAGAGTGCGCGCCCATCAGCCGCGTCCTGGTTTCCACGGCTGGAGCCGGTGGGCCCTTTGCGGAGCATGCTTGAGACGTTCCATCGTCACATCCTCGATCAGTCGGCGGCGCCGCACGCCGTTAAGCCCAGGCGGCCAGCAAGATCCTCTGGCCGGTCGGGTTCAATCTTGAGCGTGTTCATAGGCGGCGTGGCCAGATGTCACCAAACCGTCCCGAAACTGCAGGACCTAGCTGACCCGGACGCCAGCCTGATTGCGATACTGAATGACCAAGATGTCCACGCCGGAAAACACATGATCGACGGTGAAGCTAAGGGTGGGCGTGCGGTCAAGACCTTCGGCCCAATAGGCCCGCAAAGCCGACTTGCCGACGAGTTTTCCCTTTGAGCCAGGGATGATCCTCGCGGCGAGCGGAGAGGTGAAAACCACATCTTCGGCGAAGTGACCAAGCAGCGCTTCCAAATTCCGGGTGTTCCAATCGTCTTTCCAACGATCAGCGAAGGCAATCCAATCCACGGCGGTCTCCTGGTTAGAGCGCTGGCGGCCAGAGTTACCCCTGCGGTAGGGAGCCATCTTGGTCGCCATCGCCTTGGGCTGTCGAAGCTTCGGGCGCGGCGAAGCGGCCGGGTCGCACGCCAGGCGACCTCAGTCTGGAACCTTGTACTTGCCCATGTGGCCAAGGTAGTCGCGGATGCCAAGCTGAACGCCCGCGGCGCGCAAGATCGCGTAGACGGCAACCATGTGGAAGTAGAGCTGCGGCAGCACCCAGTCGTTGGTCATGGTCCACCCCGTCATGCGAAACTGCTGTCCTGTGGGCGCCTTCACGATCATCGGCGCCTCAAGGATCACGCCGCACTCGAGGGCCCTCAACGTCGCGAGCGCGTCCTCCACGCCGCGGCGAAGGGACCCAAGGCTATCAGCATCCATCTCGAAGGGGGCGGGGGCGGCTCCTGGCGTGAGTTGGCGCGCGGCGTCCAACGCTTGGCGACAGGTCAACTCCACATTCTGGCCTAGATCATACATGTCAGGCGCAAGCTGGGCTCGCGCGAGCGCCTCGGGCGCGTCAGCGGTTTGCGACGCCACGTCCAGGATGTGATCCAAGGTCTCCAGCACTTGGATGAACCGATCAATGGGATAGGCCGTTTGGCCGCGGGCGGCGCTGCTCTGGCCGGACATGTCTACTGATCCTCGTCATGGTCGTTGAGGTCCCTCAACACGTCAGCCATCCGGTCGAACCCCTGCTCCAAAACCGCTGTGAAGCCATGGGCTTGGGCTTCGTCTCGCGCTTTCTCGGAAGGGAACGCCACGTCGAAGGCCAGAAGCGTGCCTTCGTCCGTGGCCTTCAACTGGACGGTGTTGGAGGCGCCTTCAGAAGCCAAGGCGTCCCGCCAGGCCAGGCGATAGGGCGCCTGAACTTGCGTGAACTCGAACGCCAGGGAATGCTCGCCGCCGTCCGGCGTGCGCATGACGTGCGACCAGCGACCGCCGGGCCGAACGTCCATCAAACAATGGGGATTGGAGAACCCATGCCCGCCGTACCATAGCGCCACGCAGGCAGGTTCGGTGAGCGCCAACCAAACCGTCTCGATCGGCGCGGCGAAAACCCGGTGCATGTTGATGTGCGATGACATGTCGGAGTCGCCTGGCTGTGTCATGGGTCTGGACCGCGTGAAGGCGAGGCTTAGGCGATCGCTCGAACTGGCGCTTTCATCAAGCGCTTGGGCCCGCGTACCCCTCGGCAAGGGAGCGAAGCGCTCGGCCGCCGCGGGATGAAAGCCTGGCGCGCGTTCGAAGGCTGTGTGGTGGGAAACGGAGGTCTCGGGTCCAGCTGTTCCATCCTCCTCGCCGCCTTGGTCGTCGGGACGCTCGCGCTCCCCGCCCACGCCGCTTCGCCCGCCCAAACCCTTCGCGTGGACGGCGCCGAACGGCGCTTTGAACTGACCACGATCACCGTGCGTCCTCGAGCGATCATCCTTGCCCTTCACCCCCGGCCGGCTTCGGGGGCGGGCATGCGTCATATCTCGGATCTCGACGCCTGGGCCGAGAAGGG